>Ga0157361_1000006_pt1 | contig 181954 bp, 145 predicted proteins | sample AttlaeALBM2_FD_111481 | JGI IMG/M metagenome (GOLD analysis project Ga0157361, IMG submission 111481) | Fungus gardens microbial communities from leaf cutter ant in Ribeirão Preto, State of São Paulo, Brazil - Atta laevigata ALBM2 | ecosystem: Host-associated > Fungi > Mycelium > Unclassified ...
CCCTGACCCAGGGGCGTGAGCAGGAGTATCTTGGCTATATCTTCAATCGCTGGTCCTATCGGCGCGATCGGGTGGCGGCGCAGGTGTATATCACCGCCTATTCGGCGCCGGGCGGCCTGCGCGCCGGATTCGACTATTACCGGGCGATCCCGGAGACCGTGCGGCAGAACCGGCTGCGCGCCGCCACGCCCCTGACGATGCCGGTGTTGACGGTAGGGGCGGAGCACGCGACCGGTAATGCGCCGCTGACGACGCTGCGGGGCAATGCGCACGATCTGCGGGGCGAAACGGTCGCCGGCTGCGGGCATTTCATTACTGAGGAGTGCCATGAGGAATTTATTGCCCTGATTACGCCGTTCCTGGCAGGAGAACCCCATGCCGCTCGATGAACGCATCGCCGCCTTCTTGACGGCGTCGGCCGATGCGCCGCCCCCCGCGTCGCTGGCGGAAATGCGTGTGGCCACGGAAACCGGTTTACGCCGGCTGCAGGGCGAGGCGGAGCCGAGCGGCGGCGTCAGGGACTATACGGTGGTCGCCGCCGATGGACACAGGATTGCGCTGCGCACTTATCTACCGGCAGGGGAAAACCGCGCGAACGCGCAACCGGCGATGCTGTTCGCCCACGGCGGCGGCTGGTGCCTCGGTTCGCTGGCGCTGTACGATCGGCCCTGTCAGGCGCTGGCCAACGCCACCGGCCGGGTGATCCTGTCGGTCGACTACCGTCTGGCGCCGGAATACCCGTTTCCGCAGCCGCTGGAAGATGTCTACCAGGCGCTCTGCTGGGTGGCGCAACAGGCGCCGCAGTTGGGGATCGACGCGCAGCGCCTGGCGGTGGGCGGCGACAGCGCCGGGGGCAATCTGGCGGCGGCGGTCGCGCTGTTGGCGCGGGATCGCGGCGGCCCGCACATCGAGCGCCAGCTGCTGCTGTACCCGGCGCTCAGCCGCGAGATGACGACGACGAGCTATCGCGAGTTTGCCGAGGGGCACTTTCTGACGCGCGACGCGATGGTATTTTGTTGGCAGCAGTATCTGGCCCAGCGGCGCGATCCCGGCGCCGAGCCGCTGCACGCCGCCACGCTGCGCGGGTTACCGCCGGCCACCATCCTGAGCTGCGAATACGATCCGCTGCGCGATGAGGCCGAGCAGTATGCGCAGCGGCTGCGCGAGGCGGGCGTGCCGGTGCGCTGCGAACGGTTGCCGGGCATGGTGCATGCCTGCATTCACATGCTGGGGCTGACCCCGGCGGCGCGGCGGCTGTTCGAACTGGCTCGCGAGTAAAAAAAAGCCCCGCACTGCGGGGCTTTTGGCTATTCATCCGACGCGCGATTAACGGCCGGCGACGGTGACGAAGCGGGTTTCCAGGTAGGACTCGATCGCTTCGCTGCCGCCTTCGGTGCCGTGACCGGAGTCTTTCACGCCGCCAAACGGCGTTTCCGGCAGGCCGAAACCGATGTGGTTGATGCTCAGCATGCCGCTCTCCACGTCGCGCCCCAGCGCATTGACGGTGGCGATGTTGCGGCTGTAAGCGTAGGCGGCCAGCCCGTACGGCAGGCGGTTGGCTTCGGCGATCGCCTCGTCATAGGTGGCGAACGGGCGCAGCAGGGCGACCGGGCCAAACGGCTCTTCTGACATGGCGCGCGCGCTCAGCGGCACGTCGCGCAGCACCGTCGGCTCGAAGAAGTTGCCTTTGCCCGCCACGCGCTTGCCGCCGGTGCTGGCTTTTGCCCCGTGGGCGACGGCATCCTGCACCAGCGCCTCGATATTGTCGACGCTGCGGCCCAGCACCATCGGCCCCATGGTCACGCCGTCTTCCAGCCCGTTGCCGAGCTTGAGCTCACGCACGGCGGCGGTGAATTTCTCCACGAAGGCTTCATAAACGCCTTGCTGGATCAGGAAGCGGGTCGGGGCGATACAGACCTGGCCGGCGTTGCGGAACTTGGACTGCGCCAGCTCTTTGGCCGCCGCGTCGAGATCGGCGTCGTCGAAGATCAACACCGGCGCGTGGCCGCCCAGCTCCATGGTGGCCTTTTTCATATGCTGGCCGGCCAGCGCCGCCAGATGCTTGCCCACGCGGGTGGAGCCGGTGAAGGAGATCTTGCGAATGGTCGGATGCGGGATCAGGTATTCCGAGATTTCCGCCGGGGTGCCGTACACCAGCGCGATCACCCCGGCCGGGATCCCGGCGTCGGCGAAGGCTTTGATCAGCTCAGCCGGCGAGGCCGGCGTTTCTTCCGGGCCTTTGACGATGATGGAACACCCCGCCGCCAGCGCGGCGGACAGCTTGCGCACGATCTGGTTGATCGGGAAGTTCCACGGCGTGAAGGCGGCCACCGGGCCGACCGGCAGCTTGAGGGTTTGCTGCTGCACGTCGCGGGCGCGGGACGGAATGATTTGCCCGTAGGTGCGGGTAGCTTCGCCGGCGAACCAGTCGATGACGTCGGCGGCGTTGAGAATTTCGATTTTGGCCTGCGCCACCGGTTTGCCCTGTTCCTGCGTCATGACGGCGGCGATGGCATTGGCGCGTTCGCGCAGCAGCGCCGCCGCTTTGCGCATCAGGTTGGCGCGCTGGTGCGCGGCGGTGTCGCGCCAGACGTTAAATCCGCGCTCGGTGGCGGCCAGCGCCAGATCGAGATCCTCTGTGGCGGCGTGCGCCACTTGACCGATTATCTCGTCGGTGGCGGGGTTGGTGACCGGCAGGGTTTTCCCGGCCAGCGCGTTGCGCCATTGTCCATCGATATACAGTTGAGTATCCGGATACATTGTTGCCTCTTGTTTGCGGAGTGTCAGGGGCCGATGAGCTTCGCGATGCGGCACGCCTGAAAGGGACAGGGACCTTAACCCTACGCCGAATGGCGGCGATCGTCCAGGCGAGGGGCACGAAAGCGCCAGGGCGGCTACTCAATCGGCGATGTTTTGGCTATGCTGAGCAGATTGTCAGCACGGACGAGGAGGTCGGGTGCAAGGGGTACCACAACAGTTTCCGTTCGAGAAGGATTGCGCGCAGTTCCGGCATTTGTCGCATCTGCCGGGCGTCGAACTTTATCAGGCGCATATCGAACGCTATGCCTTCGAGCCGCATACCCACGATGCCTTCGCTATCGGCACCGTAGACACCGGAGCGGAGCGTTTCCGCTATCGCGGCGCGCAGCATCTGGCGGCGCCGGGCGCGCTGGTGCTGATGAACCCCGATGAGCTGCATACCGGCGAAGCCGAAACGCCGGGCGGCTGGTGTTACCGCATGCTCTATCTGGCGCCCGAGGCGCTGGAGCAGCTGTCCGGCGATAGGAGCCAGTGGTTCACCGATGCGGTGCGCCACGATCCGCGGGCGGCGCAGCGCCTGTCCGCCATTCTCGCCACGCTGTGGCAAACCGACGATCCGCTCACGCTGGACGGCCTGCTGTTGGAGGCGGTCGAGCTGTTGCACCCGCACATTCGCACCGGGCAGCGGGAAAAAGCCGAGGCGGCGCACCGTTTTGAGGTGGTGAAAAGCTACCTGCACGACAACTTCGCCGAGGCGGTGACCCTCAATCAGCTGGCCGAGCTGGTGTCGCTCAGCCCGTACCATTTTCTGCGCAAGTTCAAGGCCGAATACCACGTTTCGCCGCAGCAGATGCTGATGGCGATCCGGCTGTCGCAGGCCAAACGCATGCTGGAGCGCGGCATGCCCGCCGCACAGGTGGCGGCGGCGGCGGGGCTGACCGATCAGGCACACCTGACGCGCGCCTTCGCCAATCGTTACGGCGTCACGCCAGTGCGTTTCCAGAAACAGGTGAAATTGGGCTAAAACAGCAACCTGCTACAATAATTCCTTCCCGCGTTTTCGCTACTCTGCCGCTGTCTTGTCGGGCGGGTTGGCCGCACCGGCCGTTTGTCGGAGTCGTTATGTTCATTGGCGTTGTGTTTGCCCTGGCCGCCGGGCTGATGTGGGGATTGATCTTCGTCGGCCCGCTGCTGGTGCCGGATTATCCCGCCGCGCTGCAGTCCACCGGGCGCTATCTGGCCTTCGGGCTGATCACCTTGCCGCTGGCGTGGTTCGATCGCCGCCGCCTGCGCAAGCTGCGGCGCCAGGATTGGCTGGAGGCGCTCAAGCTGACGGCTATCGGTAACCTGCTGTACTACCTGTGCCTGGCCAGCGCCATTCAGCGTACCGGCGCACCGGTATCGACCATGATCATCGGCACCTTGCCGGTGGTGATCGCCATCTGCGCCAATCTGTTTTACGGCCGCCACGACGGGCGGCTGGCCTGGGGCAAGCTGGCGCCGGCACTGCTGCTGATCGTCTGCGGGTTAGCGTGCGTGAACGTCGCCGAGCTGCGCGGCAACGCGCTGCCGATCGACGGCTGGCGTTATCTCAGCGGCCTGGGGCTGGCCGTGTTGGCGGTGGCGTGCTGGACCTGGTTCCCGCTGCGCAACTCGCGCTGGCTGCGGGAGAACCCGACGCAGCGGCCGGCTACCTGGGCCACGGCGCAAGGGCTGGTGACGCTGCCGCTGGCGCTGCTGGGCTATCTGGCGGTCTGCGGCCAATTGGCGCTGAGCGAACCGGCGTTCGCCTTGCCGTTCGGCCCGCGCCCTGAGGTGTTTATCCCGCTGATGCTGGTCATCGGCGTGTTCTGCTCCTGGCTGGGGGCGCTATGCTGGAACGAAGCCAGCCAGCGCCTGCCGACGGTATTGGTGGGGCCGCTCATCGTGTTCGAAATTCTGGCGGGGTTGGCCTATACCTTTCTGCTGCGCCAGGCCTGGCCGCCGCTGCTGACGCTGGCCGGCATCGTCTGCCTGATCGCCGGCGTGGTGTACGCCATGCGCATCAAGCCGCAGCCGGTGGTGGTGGCGCTGGAGGACAAGCAGGGGTGACGCCCGCCGCGAAGGCGGGCGCGAGGGTTAACGCTTGCTGTGGTGAATGATCTCTTCGGCCACGTTGCGCGGCGCTTCGGCGTAGTGGCTGAATTCCATGGTGTAGGTGGCGCGGCCCTGCGACATCGAACGCAGGGTCGTCGAGTAGCCGAACATCTCGGACAGCGGCACCTTGGCACGAATTTCCTTGCCGCCGCCGCCCGGTATCTCTTCCATGCCCTGCACCAGGCCGCGGCGTGAGGAGAGGTCGCCCATCACGTTGCCGGCATAATCTTCCGGCGTTTCCACCTCCACCGACATGATCGGCTCAAGGATCACCGGATCCGCCAGGCGGCAGGCTTCCTTGAAGCCGAAAATCGCCGCCATGCGGAACGCCTGTTCCGACGAGTCGACGTCATGGTAAGAACCGAAGGTCAGGTGCACCTTGACGTCCACCACCTGATAACCGGCCAGCACGCCGTTGTTCAGCGCCTCGAGCACGCCTTTTTTCACCGCCGGGATAAATTCGCCCGGAATGACGCCGCCCTTGATCTCATCGAAGAATTCGAAGCCTTTGCCGGGTTCGTTGGGTTCGACGGTCAGCACCACGTGGCCGTATTGCCCTTTACCGCCGGACTGGCGCACGAACTTGCCTTCCACGTCGGCCACCCGCTTGCGGATGGTTTCGCGGTACGACACCTGCGGCTTGCCGGTGGTGGTCTCAACCCCGAATTCGCGGCGCATGCGATCGACGATGATCTCCAGGTGCAGCTCGCCCATGCCGTAGATGATGGTTTGGCCGGATTCTTCATCGGTGCGCACGCGGAACGACGGATCTTCCGAAGAGAGGCGCTGCAGCGCGATGCCCATTTTCTCCTGGTCGCCCTTGGTCTTCGGCTCGATCGCCTGGGCGATCACCGGCTCGGGGAAGGTCATGCGTTCCAGCGTGATGATGGCGCCGGGGTCGCACAGCGTATCGCCCGTGGTGACGTCCTTCAGGCCGACGCAGGCGGCGATGTCGCCGGCGTGCAGCTCGTCGATGTCCTTACGATCGTTGGCGTGCATCTGCACGATGCGGCCGATGCGCTCCTTTTTGCCCTTGATCGGATTGTAAACGCTGCTGCCTTTGGCCAGCACCCCGGAGTAGACGCGCACGAAGGTCAGCTGGCCGACGAACGGGTCGGTCATCAGCTTGAACGCCAGCGCCGAGAATTTTTCGTTGTCGTCGGCTTTGCGGGTGATGATTTCATCGTGTTCGCCGTGGCCCTCCATCGGCGGCACGTCGAGCGGCGAGGGCATCAGCTCGATCACCGCATCCAGCATGCGCTGCACCCCTTTGTTGCGGAACGCCGATCCGCACAGCATCGGCTGGATTTCGCCGGCGACGGTGCGCACCCGCAGCCCGTGGACGATCTCCTCTTCGCTCAGCGGTACCTGGTTGAGGTATTTCTCCATAAGCTCTTCCGAGGCTTCGGCGGCGGCCTCAATCATGTTTTCGCGCCACTCCTGCGCCGAATCGCGCAGCTCGGCCGGGATCTCTTCGAAGCTGAAGTTCATGCCCTGCGAGGCTTCGTCCCACAGTATGGCCTTCATCCGCACCAGATCCACCACGCCGCTGAAGTGGTCTTCGGCGCCGATAGGGATAACGATCGGCACCGGGTTGGCTTTCAGGCGCTCGATCATCATTTTGCGCACGCGGAAAAAGTCCGCGCCGATGCGGTCCATTTTGTTGACGAACGCCAGCCGCGGCACCTTGTATTTGTTGGCCTGGCGCCAAACGGTTTCCGACTGCGGCTGCACGCCGCCCACCGAGTCATAGACCATCACGGCGCCGTCCAGCACGCGCATCGAGCGCTCCACTTCAATGGTGAAATCGACGTGCCCGGGGGTGTCGATGATATTGATGCGGTGCTGCGGATAATTATGCTGCATGCCGTTCCAAAAGCAGGTGGTGGCCGCCGAGGTGATGGTGATGCCGCGCTCCTGTTCCTGCGCCATCCAGTCCATGGTCGCCGCGCCGTCATGCACTTCACCCAGCTTGTGGCTGACCCCGGTGTAAAACAGAATCCGCTCGGTGGTGGTGGTCTTGCCGGCATCGATATGCGCGGAGATGCCGATGTTGCGGTAACGTTCGATAGGGGTGGTGCGAGCCATAATCAACCTTTCTTAGCCGCGTGAAGGAGAGCGGCTTAAACAGCATGGATAATGGTGATAATCCTCAGAGGGTTATCTGCCGGATCGCAGAGCCTCGCTCTGGTCACAAACTAATCGTAGTTGAAGGCGTTGGTTTTTTTAAGCGATGGCTGTGATAGATGAAAGTTTGCGCGCAGGGGGAGAAAAGGGCGAAAAAAAAGGCCCGTAACGGGCCTGTTGTCGAGCGGCGCATTCGCCGCTTATTTGCGTCCCAGCAAGAAGCCGAAAACGATGCCGACCGCCGCCGCAACGGCCACGCCGGCCAGCGGGTTGGCTTCCACCTGGGTTCTTACGCTGTCCGCTGCGTCTCGGGCGGCATAGCTGGCCTGGGAGGCGTATTTGCGCGCCGCGCCGCGCACCTGATGCTCCGGCGAATCGACGGCTTTGCCGAACGCTTCTTCTACCGCGCCTGCGGCTTCATTGGCTTTGTCTTCCGCTTTACCAAACATGCTGCTCTCCTGATCCTTGTGGGTTAACGAATCCTAAGCCTAGCAGGTAGACGCCGTTTTTTGCAGCATTCTGTGCGTTATAAGAGCAATCCGAGCAGAGAAAAATCTTGCCGGGCGCGCGGTGACGGCTTCACCCGCACGGCTTTTTGTGTTCTATTGGCTAGCTGTTTAACCGGGTATCGTTAACCTTTGACCGATTCGTTGAGTTGAAAGGACTCCCCATGTCAGTACTGCGTATTCTGGCGCTGCTCGCCGCGACCGCCGCCGCGTTGCCCGCCCAGGCCAAGCCTGTGCTCCACGGTGCCGCGACCGAGAACGGCATTCGTTGGCAATCATGTCTCAACAGCGGTTTTCAGCGCTGGTTCGATGAGCCGCCACCGCCGGGGCTGCGCTGCGGTTACCTTGAGGTGCCGTTAGCCTACGCCACGCCGCCCGCTCATGCGGCGCAGGCGGGCGAACAGACCGTGCGTTTGGCGCTGACCCTGCTGCCCGCCACCGGGCCGAAAAAGGGCAGCGTGGTGATGATCAGCGGCGGGCCGGGCCTGCCGGGCATCAATCCTTATTTGGGCAATGATGGTCACGTCGCCAGGCTGCGTAAATCCTACGATATCATCGGTTACGATCCGCGCGGCGTCGGCCAATCGACGCCGAAAATCTCCTGTCAGGTGGCCGAAGGCGACGAAACCCCGTCACCGGACGACAACGACGTGGCCGGTGCGGAGAACCAGACGCGCACCCTGATTGCCGCCTGCATCAAACAGACCGGCGCGGACGTGCTGCAACATATCGGCACCGACGAAGCGGTCAACGATCTGAACGCGATCCGCCACGCGCTGGGCGAACCGGGGCTGACGGCGATGGCGTACTCTTACGGCACCAAGGTGGCGGCGCTGTATGCCGAACGTTTTCCGAAGAAAACGCGCGCGCTGGTGCTCGACGGGGTGGTGGATCTGGCGGAAGACGATTTCACCCAGCGGCTGAACCAGGAGCGGGGCTTCCAGCAAAGCTTCCTGCGCTTCGCTGCCTACTGCGGCAAAACCGACAGTTGCCAGCTGGGCGGCGGCGCCAATCAGGCGCTGCAGCGTTATCATGCCTTGCTGCGTAAGCTGCATGAGCAGCCGTTCGTCACCGCGGCGGGGTATGAAATCTCCGCCGACGACGTGCTGACGGTCACGCGTTCGCTGCTGCTGTGGCCGGAGCGCTGGCACGAGCTGGCGACCGTGCTGCGCCAGCTCGATGCCGGGATCGCCGGGCAGCAGGTTTCCGATCTGATCGACGAAAGCTATTCGCCGGATGCCGATGACGCCCTGAACGTCATCACCTGTGCCGACGTCGCCAACCCGACGGCCGATACGCAGCTGTTGCGCCGGCAGCGGCAGGAGATCAATACCGCCGCTATGTATGCCCACTATCTGCCGCTGCACGAATACCCGCTGGAAATGTGCGATCTGTGGCCGTACCGCGGCAAAGATCGGCCGCACACACCGGTGGCGTCTGCCGCGTTGCCGCCGCTGCTGTTCGTCGCGCAGCGCTACGATCCGACCACGCCGTACCGCAACGCGCAGGTGATGGCCGCCGCCTTTAAAAGCCCGCTGATCACCCGCGAACGCGACGGGCATACGCTGGTGCTGAACGGCATCGACAGCTGCGTTGACGAAAGCGTGGTGGATTATCTGCTGGCGCCGAAAAAGCCGCGTCACGACAAGATTTGCCGCTGAGCGGGCCGGGCGTTAGCCCGGCCTTGGCTGTAGCGACCTGCATTTATAAATGGGCAAACCCGCCGCCAGAATACGATCGTCTTTTTTTAACCGAAAAAACCGGTCAGCAGGTGACCGGTTTGTGTGACGGGTGGTGTTAAATCAGAACTGGTAAACCAGCTCGTGGCCACGACGTTATCCGTCGGAACACCGGTATATAGGTCTAGGGAGTCATTGTGATGATCTCCCTAAATGAACTCGTGCCAGACTTGACCAGTGTCGGTCAAATAATCATCAAATTGCCTTCTCCCCACATACCAAGAAGTCACCGGACGTAAGTTTCTGGCATCCCTCAGAACAACATCGTTGCGGCTGAAACAGTAGCCTAAAATAACATTTTTATCTGTACTGTTTACTATACGAGAGTACTCACTTGTTGATATTCTCGAAAGGTTTCTGACAGATACCCTCGAGTTCCCTAGACTGAGGGAACGATCCTCGCGACCAAATTGGCGCACAATAAGACTATCGCGCCTGTAAGAGCCTTCCCAGTTAACGCCTCGAGAAGTACCATGGCTTCCAGATAGAATTACTATATCTTTATCATTGGCCTTAGATACAAAGTTGACAGCATCTTTCACATAATCGGCATTTATTACACGGTTACTCGCCATAAGATAGGTCCCATTCTCATTACGAATGGAATCGTCCCACGCTCTTGGATTCTCTTCAGAACCAGAATGGTAATCTATATTAACATGCTCCTCCGCGACTCCGCCTTCGATGCGACCTCTTGTTCTGGGATTGTCCGTCAATGTCCTCTCCATTGAACCGCCCACATCCTGCACCGCCGCCCCCACACCAACGGCGGCGGACGCCGCGCCGGTTCCCAGCGATACCCAGCCCAGAATACGACTGGTTTCGGGATGCGAATTGCTTTCCGCCTGACTGGCAATATTGGTTCCAGCGGACGTCACGGCGAGCAATGCTCCCGCTACCGCCAGCGGTCCGCCAAAGGTTGCGGCCAGCCCCAATCCGATAACGGATGCCACGCCACCGACAATGGCTTGCCAGCGTACGTGATGACCTGTCGGGTCGGTGTGGTTGATGGGGTCGCCCTCACAATAGGCATAGGGATTAATCCCTCCTTTCCCAAACGGGCTCAGGCTGTCAGGAGAGGAAAAACGTTTCAGGTAAGGGTTGTACAGGCGGTAACCGTTGCCCAAATGGTAACCGCCAAGAATCTCGTCCTGACGTTCACCGTTATACCCCAGCACGCTGCCGCCGGGATTATTGATGCTCTGGCCGTACGGATCGTACGTTCCCTGGTCTTGCCGGGCATCCTGCTCTATGCTCAGCACCGAGCCATTGGCATCCGTTCCCGTCAGCCAGACTCCGGGGTTAACGCCGGTGCGGATCTGCGCCAGATTGCCGCCCGGCCCCGTTATCAGCCGAACCTCATCTCCTGCTTTCTGCTGATTCACCAGCGTTGTTCCACGGTAGTGCAGCGCTGTTTCGTCCTGCTGTATCAGCCGGCCCATGGCGTCATATTGATAAACCGTGCTTTGCGATGAGGCATCTTTGAGCTTGCGCGTTGCGCTGGATAAACGCCCTTCCTGGACGGATGAGTAATAGTTCAATGTCCTCGCGGATGCCCCCATGCCATCATCCGTCAGCATGCCATTCAGGTCATATTTCATCGGGATGGTGGTTTCATAGCTTGGATGTGTATGCGTCGCCTGGGTCAGTTGGCAAGGGTCAGCGGGGTTGTTATAGGTGCAAGCCAGTGTATCCTTGCTACCATCCGCAAACGTACTCTGCACCGAGGTAATATTGCCGTAGGCATCATAGCTGAATGACTGTGACGTTATCTGGTTGCCTTGCTCATCTTGCGGCAACTCGCTGCCACTGGCGCTGTAGTTCGTGAGGCGGTTGCGCGGATCATAACTATAGTTTTCCGTACGTACTGCTTGTCCGCCGCGTTTTAGCATTTTCGTTTTAACCTGAGCATTGGAGTACCATTCAGACTCCAGCGTCCAGCTATGGGCACTTTGGTTACTGGTTACCGTACGCAGTTTTTCTCGGCCCAAATTATCCCACTGCACCGTCGTCGTCAGCGTCGCTTCGGTGGACAGATCCTTACTCACCCACTGATTCGGTCGATCTAATTCGTCATACCCAAGCGTTATCATCACATCTTTATCGCTGACCCCCGTCTGACGGCCAAAACCGTCGTAACTCGTTACCGACTGAACTATTTTCGTAACGTCGATGTAGCTCGTGACTTCACCGGCCGCCGTATAGGTGTACTTCGCCGCCACTGTTGCCTGAGAAAAAAGCTCAGCGGATAAGCGGCCCGACGGCGTATAGGTGTTAGTAATGCTGTTTTCCACCTGACTGCCATTCTTGACTTTCGCGGTTTTCAGCTTGCCCGTTGCACGATCATAGGTAAATTCTTTACGCTGCGGGAGTGCGGCACTCTGCGCAAAGGCCAGCTTGCCGCCCAGCGCCGCAATATAGCCGTAGTTGACCCTGTTGTTGTTTGGCGAGGTCAAACTGTCCGGACCGTGCAGGCTACCGGGCGATATGGCACCCTCTTTAAGCTTGGTTCCTGCGCTGTAGCTGGCCGTCCAGGTCCGGCCGCCAGATGTGCGGCTTGTCACCCGGCCTAAACCGTCAAAGTCCTGGGTACCCATGGATACCGGTGCTCCCCGCGCACCCGACTTAGTCTCGTTTTCCGCCGCTACCTGAATGTCGCTCAGCCAGGCTGATGGCGAGGCTTCACTGTAAATTCGGATGATTTGCGTACCGGCACTGATACTGTCGGAATACACTTTGGGCAATGTTGTCGCCGCAATCCGCCCAAACGGATCATAGTCGAACGCCGTTACGCGGCCCAGTTCGTCCGTTTGCCGACGCAGTTGGTTGAGACCGTCGAATTCCGCGCTGGTTGTACTGTCGGCGCTTTGAACGGCGAAATCGGGCGCCGTCGGATCTTTGGTATTGTTATAGACGTCAATTTGTACCGCCACCCGATTAAGATTGTACCGGGTGACCGTCGTGGCGCTGCGGACATTGTTTTTCCCAACGGTATAGGCAGTTATCGTCATGGCTATCGGATCCGTTACACGGTAATGCAGCAGGTCATGCGACGTCGCAACGTGATGTTGCAGCCCCCAGTCATCATAGGACAATGTGCTGGACAGGTTTTGGCTTGCTTTACTCTCCAGATTCCCTGAGCCCATTGGCAGATAGTCACTGTTCGTCACTGAGGTCGGGCGCAACAGGCTGTCATAGCTTCCCGTTTTTAACGTTTTCCAGCTTTGGCTCAGGTCGTCGGCCAGGCAGACGTCTGTGCTCATCATTTTTCCTGCACCGTTGTAGCCGGTACGCACCTGATTATGGTTCGCATCCGTCGCAGTGATGGAGAATGGGGTACTGTTGTCAGCGTTGATATCATAGACCCAGGTTCGCGTATTTTCATAATCCGTATTTTTCGCCGTAATGATCTTGGTCATGCGCCCCAGCATGTCGTACTCCATCACATCTTTCACACCCAGCGCGTCAACCGTTTCCCATACTCGCCCGGTGAAACGCGAGAGCCTCTGCTGATGTGTCAGGCTCAGGCCGTCATGCGTTAACAGGGTGTCAGTCTGGATTAATGCATTGTCCGCCGCATTCAGCGTGTAGGCCGTGCCGTTCGTGGTCTGATACGTCTTCCCCTCCTTTCCTGATGGATAATGGATATCAACCGTCTTAATCAGGCGGCCAAATTCGTTGGTCTTATCTTGTTTGTCCGAGTAGAAGTAGTCATAGTTCGCCAGTAGCTGCTTGCCGCGACAATGGGTTTCGCGGCTCTTCATGATGGTCAGAGAAATCGCCTCTTTTGCATCATCCGGCGTTTCCATGCCCACGTAAGCATAAGTGGTGACCTGCTCGGGGCTCTTGTAGCCGCCGGTCAGTCGGGGCGTCGCCGTCATTGTCTTGATAAACCGTATAAATCCGTTTGGTTCCGCTGGACAGCCAGTCCCGGCGGCGGCATCCGCCGTCTCCCCTCCAGCGGGATAATATGTCCAGACGATGTCGGTGCCGATGGGCGTGCACACCCCACTGCCGTCTTTCGATACTGTTGATTTTTTTAGCGGGTTCCCCGAGTCATCAAATGTGGTGCTGGTGATTTCACTGCGAGTTTTTGCCGATGTACCGCTGCCTCTGGTCCAGGTGGTGGTGGTGGTTTTGGGCAACTGATAGTTTGATGGCTGAACGTCAAACGTCGCGTTCTGTGCAATATGATATTCCGTAAGTTGCGCGGTAACGCAGTCGTTGCGTGTGGTCACCTGGGATTCGAGCAGGTGATAATTGTTATAGGTTCGAACGGTGGTCGTTTGTACCCCGGCATCGTCGGTGTACGTCTGGGTGGAGCTGTATTTATAGTCGCTTGCCGCACTGTAGAGATTATCTTGCTGCGCCTCCCAGCCTATAGATGAACCATAACCAAGAAAATTGTGGTCGGAATAATCATATTGCTGCGTCTGGGAAAACGACATGTCCGCCGTTGTTATGCTTGAGACACACGGCAACGGGGGGAAGCCAGCCCCTTCCGGAAAGCGTTGCGCATTATCACCGCAAAGGTAAGTGACGCTTTCCCTGAGCCCGCCTGGCCAGGTCAATGAGGTCGCCCACGGCCCCCAACTGTTTCCACTTTGTTCCAGCAGGTCATAGCCAATATTCCAGGTTAATGATGTATCTTTTTCACCCAGGCCATTACACCACAGCTCCGTCAGGTGATATTCATTATCCAGGGTTAACCAAACGTCGTACCCTTCCGTCTGATCAGGCAACACGTGCAGAACGGCGGAGTTTCCCGTGTATTCCAGGGTAAGTAAGGATATACCTGCCTCATCGGTAATATTGCTCAGCCGTAACGGGCCGCAGGAGACATCCCAATGTAGCGTGATATTGTTGCCGCTTGGCGTGAATATCTGGCTAGGAACGCAGAAACCGCCAATCTGCCCGAGCAGCTCTACGCTGCCATCTTTATGCAGAATACGATAGTTGTCTTCCGACATATCGAACCTGAAATTGTCGAGTTTTTTTTGCTGAATGCCGCCGTCAATGACCTGATAGCGTTCACCGGTGGCAAGCGTAAGCAACCCGGACTGAGCGTCACCGTGATAAGAAGACAGCCCGAGAGCAAAACCAATGCCGAAACCGATATCGGTGGTATTGAGAGGAGAATAACTGAGCGACAGAGGCAGGACCGGCCCCCGGCGATCGTTGGCAACCAACTGACCCAGGGTAATATTGATGCCGTATAGACCGGTACGCGGATCTACCCCCCCGGATACGGCGCTGATAAAGTTACTGGCTTGGGTGAAAAAGGCAGAGTCGTCACTCATGTGATTTTATCCTGTTTATAATGATAAGCGCCTTCAGTTGAAACCGCGGCAACAAGCAGGAGGCGATGATTTTATTTTATAGGTTTAAAAGACCACTGTAATGCAGGGAGGTTAGGGATATCTTCCGGGCTGTAATATCCGTCACCATAGACATGATAATAACCCCTCGTATGTGTGGAGGTTTCGTTTTCCGCTCTTAAATAGATATTTCCCGCGTAGGTGGCGATCCCAAATAGTTGTTGTGACCACAAAGGTTTTAAACTGAATGACGTCCAGTTATCATTGAGATTGCCACAAGGGATCATTTTAAAATCCTTGCCGCTTTTATTGCCCCGCATTAAATACCTCTCGGTATTCGTGCTGTATAGACTGAATATCGTGCGGCCAGGGGACTTGACCGGTGAGAGTGTCCATTTATAGTAATTGCTTAATCCGTCCTGGTGAGTTTGCGCCTCCTGGTTGTTCCAGATAAACATGTTACCGGAATGGTTGTTAACTATTGCTACGGGATAGTTTGTATTGATAACGTTATTCTGATTTCCACTACAGGGAGACCACGATGTATCGTTTAATAACTGTGCATAATTGGGCAGGTCAGGGCTCAGATAAAACGCGCCGGAATTTCCATTTTCATCATAAACCGTGATTTTGTTGGCGCTGCATCGCTGTCCCTCGGCATAATCCGTGTTCACGCTGAAAATCAGACTGATTCTTATCTTATCGCTTTCATCGCCAATATTTATGAGAGTCACATCGTTCTGGTCGGTTTCCGACGGAGAGATGCCAACAATTGGACGATCTTTTGGTGGCGAATTTTTTTGCGTTGACGGCCAAACATATGCGTCGGTACGATAACCGTTAATGGTACGCGTACTGCACGGGGACATAAGATTATTCGATTGTTTCTGCGGTGGGCATGAAATTTGGTAGTAAAGCTTACTTCCCGCACCGCTTACTCCAGGATCAATGCTGATGACGCCGTTATACTGCCGCCAGAAGTTATTGATCGAATCAATGCTCGAGTCCCAGGTATCGCTGCTGCCGCTATGGGATACCGGTTGCCACGAGCAGACAAAATTGTCGGGATAATAAGTTACTGTGGGGTTTGCGATAATGGTAAGGGGAGCCTCGCTAATGCCCTTTGGCGCATCATAATAGCTGCTGGCACCCGGTCCCGTCGGGGTGATCTTAACGCCTATTTGAAGACTGAGCATTTTTGGGCTTTTACACAGAACGTAATAGATCACTTGAGCACGATTGGTTGGTGTCACCGCATTGTTGGCTGCGCTTGACACAACCAGAAATTGATTAGGCTTATCCGTATAAGCCCAACCGTCACTCCAACCGTCAGGGGAAAGGTTATCCATAGTGGGGCAACTGGTTAACCTCTTTAATTCATTGTGTTTTATATCATTGTATACAATAAGCGTTGTGGCTTTTTTTAGCGTGGCAACGTCAGGCGTGTTTTTGGCCGGGAGGTTTTTATCCGACGTGCTGTTTCCATTCAAAAGGTCAAAGCTGACATAAACCTTTATCATATTGAGCCCATTACCAAAAATTTGCACGGGACTTGAATCCGCATCCGTTCTGATTTGGATGTTACTTACTGCCATCCACTGTGTGGAGACATCGGACGTTACAAGTTCACTCACATGATTTGATTTATTTTCCATTGCATCACCCCTTTATTATCGTTAAAGGAAAAATAATTTTTCGCCACAGAAAGCACAACATACTTGCAGTTTAAATTATTAAATAAATAATCAATTGCAGTATATTTGGCGTACCTAATTCAATAGAATAGCTTTAAAATAAATTAATGCTTTAATTATTTGTTACGGACGTAGGAAAATAGCCATATAAATTCATGTACTAATCAATATAAATTAATAAGATAATTATTGCATAGGAAATGGTTTTTAGTTTTCAAAATGTATCCATTAATGGGATGTCCCTATCTATTTATATAACAATGGTTTCTTTTTTTTAAATTATAAAAACGGACCTGGTACGTTCTATTCATCCATGAAACGACCGTGTTATGGACGCTATCCTGTGACGTTCACTATCGGTCTGCAATCCGCATGGCTGGGGTCGGTGCGGATAAATGCAGGTTCATTTGCAGGTATTGTGGGTCTGAGACCAGCGCTGGTTGCAGTTAATGTGGGCTGAAAATCTGGAGTAAATGCAGGTTTGCCCATTTATAAATGCAGGTCGCTACACTTAGCGTTTCGCTTAGGATCGTATCTCTTCCGCCAATGCCAACGTCAGGAACGGCCCCGACAGCGTCTGGTTGTGGTGGCGAATAATGGCCTCGGCGGCGAGGGGAGCGTCAAGAGGCTCCCCCCGCCATGTCAACCGGCGAAAATATGCGCCTGGCCCATCACGTTGAGAGTGACCTGAGAACCGGGCTGCAGGCCTTCGCGGCTGACGGTTTTGATCTCGATTTGCGCGCCGCCGGCGGCCATTTGCAGGTTGAGCGTAGAGACGAAGCCGGCGAAATCGATGCCGGTGATCACCGCCTGGCCGTGCTGCGCCGGATCTGACAAACCGATTTGAATCTGCTCCGGGCGCAGCATGATGCGCGCCGGGCCGCTGCGTTGCCGATCGTCGACGGCGATACGCCCCAATGCGCAGTCGGCCCAACCGTGCGCCAGTTCGGCGGTCAACACCAGCGTTTCGCCAAGGAAGCTGGCGGTCGGCTCATCGACCGGCCGCAGATAGAGATCTTGCGGCGCGCCCACCTGCGCCAGCCGGCCGTTGCGCATCACCGCTACCTGATCGGCGAACGACAGCGCTTCGCTCTGATCGTGGGTGACCAGAATCGACGCCACCTTGGCCTCCGTCAGCAGTTCGGCGACCGCTTTGCGGGTGGCGGCGCGCAGGCCGGTATCCAGCGCCGAGAACGGTTCGTCCAGCAGCATCAGCCGGGGTTGCTGCGACAGGGCACGCGCCAGCGCGACCCGTTGCTGCTGCCCGCCGGACAATTCGTGCGGCCACAGAGCGGCCAGACGGCGATCCAGCGCCACCATCTCCATCAGCGCCTCGATGCGCCGCTGTTTCTCACGCTTGCTGCCTTTAAGGCCAAAACCGATGTTGCCGGCGACGGTGAAGTGCGGGAACAGCGCGCCATCCTGCGGGACGAAGCCGATGCCGCGCAGATGCGCCGGCACCCAGCCGCCGCCGTTGCCCATGGCTTGCCCCTGCAGCAGGATCTGGCCGCCGTCGGGAATTTCAAAGCCGGCGATGATGCGCAGCAGGGTGGTTTTGCCGGAGCCGGAAGGGCCGACGATCGCCGTGCGGCTGCCGGCGGCAACCTGCAGGTCGATGTGTTCCAGCACCCTGATGGCGTTATAAGATTTTTCGATACCGTGCAGTTCGAGCGTGCTCATAGTCCCGCCGTGCGTTTAGATTGAGAATAAAGAAGCCAGGTGAGCGGCAATGACAGCGCCACCATAATCAGCGCATAAGGCGCGGCGGCGACGTAGTCTATCTCGCTGGTCAGCGCCCAAAATCCGGTGGCCAGCGTGCGGGTGCCGTTCGGCGCCAGCAACAGCGTGGCGGTCAGTTCATTGGCGATCGCCAGGAACACCAGCGCCGCGCCCGCCGCGGCACCCGGCGCCGCCAACCGCAGCGTAGTGCTCCACAGCGCCTGCGCCGGCGATTTGCCGAGGCTACGCGCCACGTTTTCCAATTCCACCGGCGCCTGTGCGATGCCGGCGCGCAGGTTGATCAGCGCCCGCGGCATAAACATCAGCAAATACGCCAGCAACAGGGTGATTTCGGTTTGGTAAATCGGCCGGAAGCTGTGAATGGTGATGGTCACCAGGGCCAGCGCCACCACGATGCCGGGCAGCGAGCTGGTCACGTAGTTACAGCCTTCCAGCACGCGGTACAGCCGGGCCGGATAGCGTACCGACAGCCAGGCCATCGGAATGGCGCACAGCGTGATCAGCAACGCGCCGACGCCGGACAGCGACAGCGTTTGCCACAGCGCAGGCCACAGCTCGGCGTTGCGCCACACCTCGAATCCCCCCAGCCACAGCCAGCGGGCCAGGGTAATGAAAGGCACGCCCAGCGCCAGCGCGGTCAGCGAAATCGGCAGCAGCAGCGCCAGCGCGGCGAGCGGCAGCGAAAGGCGACGCGGCGTTTGGCTGCGGGCGCTGCCGGAACCGACGCGGGCATAGCGCGCGCGGCCGCGGCTGAGAGCCTCAAGCAGCAGTAACCCGAGGCAGCACAATACCAATACGCCGGCCAGCATGTTGGCCGCCGGGCCGTTGAAGGTCGACTGGAACTGATCGAAGATCGCGGTGGTGAAGGTATCGAAGCGGATCATGGCATACAGGCCATACTCCGCCAGCAGGTGCAATGCGATCAGCAGGGAACCGCCCCAGACCGCCAGCTTCAGCTGCGGCAGCACCACGCGGAAAAAGACCGTCAGCGGCCGGGAACCGAGCGAGGTGGCGACGTCTTCGATACCGGGATCCAGACGGCGCAGGACGGCGGCGGCCGGTAGGTAAATAAACGGGAAATAGGCGAGCACCGAGATGAAGACCCCGGCGCCCAGGCCGTGCATCGACGGCACCAGGCTGATCCAGGCATAGCTTTGCACAAAGGCCGGCACCGCCAGCGGCGCGGTGGCCAGTACCGCCCAGAGACGGCGGCCCGGCAGCGTGGTGCGCTCGGTCAACCAGGCCAGGGCCACGCCCAGCACGGCGCAGATCGGCAGCGTCAGCACCACCAACAGCAGGGTGTTCAACAGCAGTTCCGCCACGCGCGGGCGGAAAACCAGAGCGTTGACCGTTTGCCAGCCGGTTTCAAACGCCACGCCGATAACGAATCCCAGCGGCAACAGCGCCAGCAGCGACAGCAGCACGGCGCTGGCCACTACGATCGCCCCCGGCCGCTGATGACGGGGGACAACAGAATAACGCCGCGCGGTCTGCGCGGCGTGGGTACTCAGGTTTGACATAACGATCAAAAACTCTCGGTTTGCCGGCGGGCCTTACAGCAGGCCGGCTTCGGTCATCAGTTCGACCACTTTTTTACTGTTCAGCTGCGCGGCATCTACTTTCGGTGCGTCCAGATCTTTCAGCGGCACCAGTTTCGGGTTGGAGGCTGCGCCGATGCCGACGGCGTATTCGAAGGCGTTGTTGGTGCGCAGGATCTCCTGGCCCTGTTTGCCGGTGATCCACTTGATGAACGCCTGCGCCTGCTGCTGATGCTTGCTGGAAGCCAGCACGCCGCCGCCGGAGATGCTGACGAACGCGCCCGGATCCTGATGTTTGAAGTAGTACAGCTTGATGTTGTTGCTGTTCTCGCCGGTTTTAGCGCCATCCACGAACGGGTAGTAGTGATAGATCACGCCGCTGTCGACCTGGCCGGCATTGACCGCTTTCATCACCGTGCTGTTGCCCTTATAGGCGGTGAAATTGGTTTTCATCGCTTTCAGCCACTCCAGCGTCGCTTTCTCGCCTTTCAGCGCTAGCAGCGCGCTGACGATCGCCTGGAAATCGGCGCCCGACGGCGAGGCGGCCCAGCGGCCTTTCCATTCCGGCTTGGCCAGGTCCAGCAGCGACTTCGGCAGCTGTGCTTCGGTCAGTTTGGCCGGGTTGTAGACGAACACGGTAGAGCGGGCGGCGATGCCGGTCCAGCGGCCGTGGCTTGGGCGATACTGCGGTTCCACCTGGGCCAGCGTCGCGGCGTCCAGCGGGGCGAACAGCTTGGCGTTATCCACCAACACCATCGCCGGGGAGTTTTCCGTCAGGAACACGTCGGCAGGCGAGGCGCTGCCTTCCTGCACCAGCTGATTGCCCAGCTCGCTGTCGCCGCCGTTGCGCAGCGTGACCTTGATGCCGGTGTCTTTGGTAAACCCGTCGACCCAGGATTTGACCAGGTTTTCATGTTGGGCGTTGTAAATGACGATGCCCTGATCGGCCGAGGCCGCCTGAGCGCCGAAGGCCAGCATCATCGAGGAGGCGAGCAGGGCGACGGGGCCGAGAGATGAAATACGCAGCTTCATGCAGTTATCCTTTTAGCGTTCGAATGAGGAAAACGAATATCGCCTGGCAAGCGCAAGCAGGCCGATTTTAGCCAAGAACATCAATAATGATAGTGAAAACGATTCGTATTAAATTATTTTTGACGATCGCTCACAAAATGAATTGCCCTAAGGATAAGTTAAGTTTCGGCTGGAATAATCTGTATTGATTGTCTGAATTTATTTCACCGCCGGTTCGCGACGTTCCTGTTCGGCGATGCCGGCCGCCACGTCCTCCCGCTTGTTTTCGTCAGTATTCGCCACTATTCCGTTGATAATGAAAGAAATTCAACACCGCTTTTGGTTATGACTCATAGCGATTAATGATTTAATTTATTCCACTGCCACATTGCATATTGAACGCGATAAAACACTTAACAGGGATATCGACGTGAAATATTCATTTAATGACAAGAAATTGGCTGGTTTAATCCTCCTGGCTTTTAACGCGACGGCAGCTCAGGCTGCCGACGTACCGGCGGGCGCTAAACTGGCGCCGGTACAGGAATTGGTGCGCGCCAACGGGTATGAACCGGCGACGCTGGATCCGAACCTGGCCGAGAGCAATGTGGAGTTCTACATCTTCAACGATTTGTTCGAAGGTTTGCTGCGCGTCGGGAAAGACGGCGAAGCGATCCCGGCGCTGGCGCAGAAATGGGAGCATCAGGGCAACGTCTGGACCTTCCATCTGCGGCCGCAGGCCAAATGGTCGAACGGCGATCCGGTGACCGCCGACGATTTCGTCTACAGCTGGCGGCGCCTCACCGATCCGAAAACCGCGTCGCCGTACGGCAGCTATCTGGCTTCGGCCTACGTGCTTAATGCGGCGGCGATCAACGCCGGCAGCAAACCGCCGAGCGAGCTGGGCGTCAAGGCGCTGGACGCGCATACCCTGCAGGTGACGCTGTCGGAGTCCAACTCCTACCTGCTCAAGCAGCTGGTACATTTTCCGGTCTTGCCGGTTAACCGCAAGGTGGTGGAACAGTACGGCAAGAACTGGACTCAACCGGCGCATTTTGTCGGCAACGGCGCATTCCGTCTCAGCCAGTGGGTGGTGAACGAAAAGGTGGTGGTGGAGCGTAACCCGCAGTATTGGGACAACGCCAACACCGTGCTCAACAAGGTGACGTTCTTGCCGATACAGGGCTTCCCGGAAGTGGCGCGTTTTCGCGCCGGCGAGGTTGAGTTGGGGTATACCACGCCGCCGGAGCTGTATCAGCAGCTGAAAAAAACGCTCGGTGAGCAACAGCTGGTGACCTATCCGCTGCTCTCCACCAGTTATTTTGCCTTCAACAACCGCCAGGCGCCGTTTAACGACCTGCGGGTGCGCCAGGCGCTGAATCTGGCGCTGGACAAAGAGATTATCGCCGGCAAGGTGCTGGGATACGGCCAACAGCCGGCCTGGACCTTTACCCCAACGGGGGCGGGCGGCTATAGCCTGCAGCCCGGCGCGGCGGCCGGCTGGACGCCGGAACAACGGCACGCCCAGGCGAAGCAACTGCTGGCGCAGGCCGGTTTCAACGCCGAGAACCCGCTGCGGTTTACCGTGCTGTACAGCAATGACGCCACCATCAAGAAGATCGTCATCGCCGCCGCCGCCATGTGGAAAAAGAACCTAGGGGTAGAGGCCAGCTTGCAAAGCCAGGAGCGTAAAGTGACGCTGGATAATATCAACCGCGGGCAGTACGGCGTGGCCTTTACCCGCTGGCTGGCAGATTACAACGATCCATCCACCTTCCTGAACGTGTTCCGTTCCGACAGCAGCGAGAACAGCCCCAAATACCATAACCCGGACTATGACCGCATTCTGCATCAGGCGACGGCGGCGCAGACGCCGCAGCAGGTGCAACAATATTTCCAGCAGGCTGAGGCGGTGCTGGCCGCCGATACGCCGGTGGCACCGGTGTACTACGAGGCTAACGCCACGCTCATTAAACCTTACGTGAAGGGGATCGACTTTACCCGTCAGGGCGCCTTGTACGATAAAAACGTCTATCTTCTCGAGCACTGAGAAATAAAAAACGGCTGATTTATATCAGCCGTTTTTATAGATTCGTGTTTAATAACATTATCCTAAATACTCCATAAACGACGGGCAATCTTTTCTTCCCGCTGAAGAAAACACCGCCTATACTGCGCCGGTAGTTTATATGCAGTATCTCGTTTGGCGAGGCTCCTATACAAACACAGGTTACTGATCTGACGACATCGAGAGATGCCCAAGGTTAAGACAGGCTTTATCGGATTAAGGTTCAGCCCAAAGTAACTTCCGAGCAACAGTTCGGATACGTTGTATAGTGCTAAAACCTGGACGCGGAGATAGGCAGTCTGCACTCCCTCTGTGGTTACGCCCCTATGCGATTCGCTGTTGAAGTTCAAAACAGAAATAGGGACTGACAATGATCAAGTCACATCAACATTATTCTTCTCCGGCGCTGAGCGCGACTGAAACTCTCGACGAGACCTCGGTCGCCGGCTATATGAACGCCGATTTTATTACTGTTCCCGCGACGATGACGGTCAATCATGCCCGGGAATATTTACTTTCACAGCTAAAAACGGACGAAATTCCCACCCGGGTATTTATTACCGCGGACGATTATCATCTGCGCGGCACGCTGTCGGTGAAAAAACTGCTGCAGTGCGACGAGCAGGATAAAGCGGTCGGCGTGATGATGGACCACAGCTATTTTCAGGTTTCGCCCGACGACGATCGCAACGACGTGGCGCATCTGCTCGGCAAGGGCGGCCTGGACGTGGTGCCGGTCGTGGCGAACAACACGCTGGTCGGCGTGCTGGGGGAGCGAGAGATCGCCCGCCTGGTCGAGGATGAAAACACCGAAGACGCGCAGCGCCAGGGCGCGAGCCTGCCGCTGGACAAGCCTTATCTGGAGACCAGCCCGTGGGCGCTGTGGCGTAAACGATCGGTGTGGCTGCTGATGCTGTTCGTCGCCGAAGCTTACACCGGCAACGTGCTGAAGGCGTTTGAAGATCAGCTCGAAGCGGCGATCGCGTTGGCGTTCTTCATCCCGCTGCTGATCGGCACCGGCGGCAACAGCGGCACCCAGATCACCTCGACGCTGGTGCGCGCCATGGCGCTGGGTGAGGTCAGCCTGCGCAACCTGGGCGCGGTGATCCGCAAGGAAGTGACGACCTCGCTGCTGATCGCCGTCACCATTGGCCTGGCGGCCTGGGTACGCGCCTGGATCATGGGCGTCGGCATGGAGGTGACGTTGGTGGTCAGCCTGTCGCTGGTGGCAATCACCGTGTGGAGCGCGATTGTCTCGTCGATCATTCCGATGCTGTTGAAACGTCTCGGCATCGATCCGGCGGTGGTATCGGCGCCGTTTATCGCTACCTTTATCGACGGCACCGGCCTGATTATTTATTTCAAAATTGCCCAGCAGGTATTGGGTATTTAACCGCGCTCCGCCCGATGTTGCGGGCGGAGATGTAAAGCCTTAATGAGGAGGACGTTAAAAAACATGGATACCGACCAACCCCGATATTTAACGCAAGGGGCTTTTATCGATAACATTTAACCTGAGGACAAAATAATGGGAAACATGACTATTTTTATGGGATTCCTGGCAATGATCAGCTCACTGGGCCTGTTAGCGGCCTATATGAGCACCAAATGGGATGATTGATGAACGCAAAAGATCCGCCTAGATGCATCCTCCCCGTAACCGCTATTTATTATGGGGAGGATTTTTAGCGGCGCGCCGAACGCGCGGCCTGATACGGGAGTTGATAATAATGACGATTCTTATTCTGGGATTGCTCTACGCCATTTTAATGATCTCGGTGGGCGTTAATGAGATTTATTTTTATTCCACCGGAAAATCCAATTTTCTTACTAGCCTCATGCTGACATTTTCTGGCAGTATGCTGCTGATCGCCTTTGTCTGGCAATTATCCTCTAAAGTAAAAAAATAAATCACCGTCCGAATGTGAGCAGCATAATGCAGAATGAAAAACAGGCCGTGGCCAGAAACTCGATGATCGCCAGCGGGTTACTGGCTACGGGCAAGTTCGTCGCCGGTATTTTTACCGGCAGTATTGGCCTGATATCCGAAGGGATCCACTCTTTTACCGATTTTATCGCCACCAGCATCACCTGGCTGGCGGTGCGCATCAGCGATAAGCCCGCCGATGACGATCATCACTTCGGCCACGGCAAGGTGGAAAACCTGGCGGCGCTGTTCGAGGTGCTGCTGTTGCTGGGCGCCGCCGGCTGGATCGTTTATGAGGCCGGCAGCAGCCTGCTCGGGCAACCGCATGAGATCGTCGCCGCGCCGGTGGTGATTGCGGTGCTGCTCATTTCCATCTGCGTCGATTTCTTCCGCGTGCGGGCGCTCAACCGCGTCGCCAAAGCGACCGACAGCGCGGCGCTGGAAGCGGATGCGCTGCATTTCTTCTCCGATATGCTTTCGTCCGGCGTGGTGCTGCTGGGCATGGTGTTTGTGCTGCTGGGCTTTGGCCGCGCGGACGCCATCGCCGCGCTGATCGTCGCCGGCTTTATCTTTGTCGCCGCGATCAAACTGGGCAAACGCTCCTTCGACTCGTTGATGGATGCCGCGCCGGCCGGGGCTACTGAGGCGATCCGCGCCACGCTGGCAAGTTTTCCGGCGGTGCTGGCCTGCGACAGCGTGCGCATTCGCAACGCCGGTGCGGTGCTGTTCGTCGAAATCACGGTGGCGGTGTGCCGCACCTTGCCGCTGGAACGCATCGACGCGCTGAAGCGAGAGATCGTTGAGCGGCTGCGGGAGCAGTACGCCAGCGCGGAATTTACCGTCATCGCGGTGCCGCAGACCCGCAGCGATGAAGACATGGCGACGCGCATTCGGGCGATCGCCGCCAACCACGGCGCGCAGGTGCAGAATGTGACCTTGCAGCAGCTGCCGACGCGCATGGCGATCGGCATGGATTTGGCGGTGCCGGCCAACGCCAGCGTGGCGCAGGCGCATGACATTGCCACGGAGATAGAGGGGATCCTGCGCCAGGCGATCGGTGAAGACACCGAGATAGAGACGCACCTGGAGCCGCAGACGCCGCATTGGCTGACCAGCGAGGATGTCGATGCGACGGAGCTGGCCGATATTCGCCGCATCCTGCAGTCGGCGCTGGAGCAGGGAGAGAGCGTGCAAGACGTACACAACGTCCGCGCGCGCAAGACCGACGGGGGCATCATCGTCAACTTCCACTGCCGGGTGTCGCCGGCGGTCACCATCGCCGCCGCGCACGATGCGGTCGATCGGGTCGAGCGCCGGCTGCGCTCGCTTTATCCTGCCATCACGCGCGCGATAGGGCACGTCGAGCCGATCAAGCCTGGCATTTGAATCAGTTCGACCAACTGCGGGTAGAGCGCCGCGTTGGCCAGCAGCAGCGGGTTGCCGCGCCGCAACCCGTCGTTGTGCATAAAGTCATTCGCCACGCCGCCGGCTTCGCGCGTCAGCACCCAGCCAGGCAGGCTGTCCCAGGCATTCATGTGCGGTTCGTAATAGCCCAGCAGCCGACCGGCGGCCACCTGGGCGGTCATCAACGCGCCGGAGCCGCTGCGCACAAACATCCCTCCCGCCTGCAGCAGGCGACAGAGAAAGCCGCTGAATTCCGCCGCTGAAGCGCGCGGTGAAATCCCGACGCCCATCACGCCATCCGCGACGCTGCGCCCGGCATGCACGCCGATCGGCTCCCCGTTGAGAAAGGCGCCGTGGCCGCGACAGGCGCGGAACATCTCGCGGTGGTTGGGATCGTAGACCACGCCTATCGTCGGCTCGCCGTCGATCACCACGCCTATCGCGATACACCAGGTATGCAATCCGTTCAGGAAGCAGGCGGTGCCGTCAATCGGATCGACGACCCAAACGCAGGCGGCGTTTTCGCCGGTGCTGCCGCTTTCCTCGCCGAGAAACCCGTCCTGAGGAAAGCGGCGGCTGATCATGCGGCGGATCAGCGCTTCGACGCGGCGATCGGCCTCGCTGACCACGTCCTGCAGCCCCTGTTTGAAGTCGACAGCCAGAGTTTGCCGCCGTTGATAAAAGCTGAAAGCGAGATCGGCGGCGGCGCGGGCGATCTCACGCGCAAAGCGGTAGCGCGCCTCGATGTCCCGTGGGGAAAGTGAAGTCATGGCAGGCTCGATAGCAAAGAACGAATCGGGTTACCCTGCCATAAAAGGATGAAGGTAATGTGTCGCTCAGCGCGGCGGGGATGAAAAACGCAGCTGCATTATGGCATCGGGGGCCGATAGCGGTTCGGTCGTGGCCCCGGCCGGTATTACCGCGCGCCAAAACGCCAGCCCGCGCGGATTATCCGGGCTGACCGACAGCGACCAGCCGCCGGGATGTTGCGCGAACAAGGCGTGGGCGGCCCGTTGCCCCAGCCCGATGCGCCGCCACTCGGGCTTGACGTAGAACTCCGCCATTTCGACGGTGGCGCTGTCCAGGCGCCGGACCAACGCGAAACCGGCCGTTTGCCGATCGCTCAAAATCAAATAGGGGTAGCGGCCGACCTCGCGCCAGTAGAGCGGCAGATAGGGGTAATCGCCATCGGCGCCCAGCTCGCGAAGGCAATCGGACAGCATGACCGCCAGCAGTGGCCGCTGCGCGTGTGTAGCCTGCTCAAGGGAAAATGCCATGTCGCACTCCGTCAAAAAACAGGCCGCCGGAGGGCGGCCTGTCAAGGTTAGCCTAGATTCAACCGGGCGGTGATGTCGGCAATCTCGCGGCGCCAGCGCGCCTGAAGCGCCGGTTTCTGGTGCTTCGGCTTGCGCGCCAGGTCGTCCTCCAGTTTGCTTTCGAGGGCAAACAGGGTGGTCAACAGCGCTTCTTCGCCTTCCAGTCGCTCATCCGGCGTCGGACCGCCTGCGTTGGCCTTGTCCGCCGTCGGCAGCGCCGGCGCTTCGCCCGCCAGGCGCTGATACACCGGCGCCAGATCGTGCCACTCATCCAGTTTTTGCTGGTCGATCAGCCAAAAGCGGTTGCAGCTCTGTTCGATCAGCATCCGGTCATGGGTGACCAATATGACGGCGCCGGCGAACTGGCGCAGCGTTTCCGCCAGCTCTTCTTTGCCTGCCATGTCCAGGTGGTTGGTGGGCTCGTCCAGCAGCAGCAGCGAATGGTTGGCCAGCGTCAGGCCGACGAACAGCAGCCGCGAACGCTCGCCGCCGCTCAGCGAACGGATCTGCTGATGGTGGCGCAGGTAAGGGAAACCGGCGCCGATCAGCGCCATTTTCCGCTGTTCCTCGGTCAGCGGCGCAAACTGCGCCAGCGCTTCGCTCAACGTGTCTTCATCGCGCAGCTGTTGCAGGCTCTGATCGTAATAGCCGATGCGCACGCGCGGGTGGAAGATCGCCGGGCGTTCCGCAGGGTGCTGATACGCCTGCCACAGCAAGCGCAGCAGCGACGATTTCCCGCAGCCGTTGCGCCCGACGATGGCGATGCGATCGCCGCTTTTGACGCGCAGATGCTCCAGGCTGAACAGCACCGGCGCATCCGGCGCCGGGCGCACGGTCCATTGCGGCAGCGCCAGCAGGCGATCGGCGTCCAGCGCCTCTCCCTGTAATCGCAGCCGCCACGGGCTACCGGCGGTCAGGGTGGTCTGTTCTTCCTTCAACCGATCGACGCGCTTTTCCATTTGCTTGGCTTTGCGCGCCAGATCTTCGTTGTCATAGACCTTGCCCCAGGTCGCCAGGCGTTTGGCGCTTTTTTCCACCCGGTCTATCTCTTTTTGCTCGGCCTGGCGCCGATGCTCGTCCGCAGCGTCCTGTTCCGCCAGTGCGGCGCGCGCAGCGGAGCAGGGCAAACGGAAGAACTGCAGCGTTTTATCGCGCAGGATCCAGGTACAGTTGGTCACCTGATCGAGCAGATAGCGATCGTGCGATACCAGCACGAAGCTGCCGCTCCAGCTGCGCAAGAACTGCTCCAGCCACAGCAGCGTGGGCAGATCCAGGTGGTTGCTGGGTTCGTCGAGCAGCAGCAGATCGGGCTGGCGGATCAGCGCGCGCGCCAGCAGCAGGCGGGTGTGCTGGCCGCCGCTGAGGGTGCCGGCGGTCAACGTCCAGCTCGTCGGTTCAAACCCCAGCTCGGCAAGCAGCGCTTCACAGCGCCAGCGTTCGCTGAGGTGTTGGCCCGCGGGCAATTGCGCCAGTACCGCATCCAGCAGGGTGCTGGCGTGCAGCTCAGGCGGCAGGTGTTGTTCGATGCGCGCCATCAGGCATTGGTGTGACAATGTCACCGTTCCGCTGTGGATGGGCAGGGCGCCGCTGAGCAGTTGCAGCAGGGTGCTTTTGCCGCAGCCGTTGTCGCCGATCAAACCGATGCGATCGCCTTTTTTCAGGCTGAAGGAAATCTCGCTCAGCAGGACGCCGAACGCGTTGTCGTAACCGACAGATTGTGCAGACAGTAGTGTGCTCATTGCTTACTCAAGAGTTACAGGCATGACAATGCCTATCGTCAAACATCGCTGACGACAACCCGGTAAGCCGGAGGGAAGATCCTGGATTTTAGTAAGCTTCGCTCAAGCTGAGTTATCGCAGCACGATACCGGTAATGCTTGAGCGGCGACGATTACCAAAGAAGTGTGAGTGAAAAAACAATTCACACGTCAGCATAGTAAGTCTCCTTTTATTGGTTGCAGGTTAATCGGTGGCAGGAGTATAGAGCGCTTTACGCTGCGCCGCCAGTGTAAAAGCGCCTGAATAATCAGCAGGCTAAGTCCGGTGGGCGCGCGTGGCACACAATGGGAATAATTACTGTATTTCGGCCGACATTAAGCAGCTATTATAATTAGCGTTTATGGTTAAGCGACGGTTCATCCGCCGCCTGTTCGTCTGTCTATCAGATAATGATGCTGAGCACTGAATTTATGTTAAAGCCTCGCCCGTTCCTGCTGTTGTTGTTATTGCTGTTGGGTTTGCAGCTGACGCCGCTCGCCGCCGTCGCCGCTACCCAGGATGATCCCGCCGCCGAAAGCGCGCCCGATCCCGCCACGCAGCTGAAAGCCGCGCAAAAGCAGTTGGACAGCATGAAGCAGCTGGTTTCCAAAGCGACCACCGATACCCAGCTCAGCAAACTGCGGCTGGCGACTGACGATCTGGTCGCCGGCATGGAAAAACTTGCCACCGATCTGCAGCCCGAGCAGGACAAACTGAAAGCGCAGCTGGACGTCCTGGGGCCGGCCCCGGCGGCCGGCGCGCTGCCGGAAACCCCGGCGGTGGCCCAGCAGCGCAACGCGCTGAACAACAGCAAAAAGCAGCTGGATGACGCGGTGAAACGCGCGCAGGCCATCAAGAACAGCGCCTTCGATCTGGGGCAGCAGATTGGCGATCTGCGCCGGGTGGCGTTTAAAACCCAGCTGGCGCTGAATACCGGCAGCATTTTGGGTATCAAATTCTGGGCGCCGGTGCTGCAGCCGTCAGAGGATGACGTACAGCGGCTGGATCAGTTCAACGCCGAGATGAAAGCGGCCTGGGACGCCAGTTGGCAGGACGAGTGGCGGTACGGCACGCTGGCGTTGCTGGCGCTGGCGGTGATTGTCTGGTCCTGGGGGCGCTATTTCTCCGAGCGTTTTCTCGCCTGGGTCAGCATCCGTTTCCTGCCGGACGGGCGCCTGCGCCGCAGCTTTATGGCGATCGTCACCGTAGCGGTGACGGTGATCACCACCTCCATCGCGCTGAACCTGCTGTATTACGTTTTTGTGCGCGTGCAGCCGCTGCCGGTGACGCTGGAGGATTTCGCGGAAGGTTTCAACCGTCTGGGGATTTTCTGCGCGCTGATCGCCGGGCTGGGGCGTGCTGCGCTGTCGTTGAATCGCCCGTCGTGGCGTCTGGCGTCCATGGATAACGACGTGGCCGCCGGGCTGCGTTACTTCTCGCCGCTGCTGGCCGGCCTGGCGCTGGCGTTCGGCACCGTGGAGCTGATCAACAACGTCGTCAGCGCTTCATTGGCCACCACCATTTTCGGCAACGGCCTGGTGGCGGGGTTGATCGGCATGGTGCTGCTGGCGGCGCCGCTGCGCGGCCAGCGCATTCGTCGCCGTCTGGAACAGCAGGGCGCGCACCTGGAAAAACGCACGCTGGTCGGCGGGCTGGTGCACCTCGTCACCCTGGTCTGTTCGATGGTGATCCTGTTTTCCCTGCTTATCGGCTACATCGCCTTCGCCCGCTTCCTGACCTACCAGCTGATCTGGGTGGTGCTGGTGCTGATGGCGTTCTATTTTATGGTGCTGTTCGCCACCGATTTGTGCGCCGCGCTGTTTTCGCCGCAGACCGTCAGCGGCAAGATGCTGAAGAAAACGCTCAGCTTCAAGGATCGCCATCTGGAGCAGATGTCGATCATCACCACCGCGCTGGCCAAATGTTCCCTGTTGCTGTTGATGATCGTCGCGCTGTTCAACGGCTCATTCGGCAGCACTACGCCGGGCTCGCTGATGGAGAAAATCGTCTCCATCCTGACCGGTGAAGGGCTGCAGCGTTTCAACATCGTGCCCGGCAACCTGCTCAACGCCGTGATCTGCCTGGCGATCGGCATCTATATTTTACGCGCGGTGCGGCGCTGGCTGGGGTCTGAACTGCTGCCGAAAACCATCTCGGACGTCGGCATTCGCGCCTCGCTGGTGACGCTGTTCAGCAATATCGGCTATGTGCTGGTGATTCTGATCACCCTGGCGGCGCTGGGCATCCAGTGGAGCAACCTGGCGTGGATCGTCAGCGCCCTGTCGGTCGGTATTGGTTTCGGTTTGCAGGAGATCGTGAAGAACTTTATTTCCGGCCTGATCCTGCTGACCGAACGCCCGGTGAAGGTGGGGGACATGATCGGCATCGGCGGCGTGGAAGGCGACGTGCGGCGCATCAACGTGCGCGCCACCGAAATCCAGCTCAGCGACCGTTCCACCATGATCGTACCGAACTCGCAGCTGATCTCGCAGAACGTGCGCAACGCCACCATGGGCAACGCGCAAGGAGTGGTGACTATCGCGCTGACGTTCCCGACCTCCATCGATCCGGAGCAGGTGCGCAATATCTTGCTCAGCGCCTATAACGAGTACGAAACCATTCTGGAAACGCCGGCGCCTTACGTGCGCTTCAGCCAGCTGGGGCCGGACGGCATTATCCTGAGCGTGACCGGCTACGTGCCGAGCCCGCGCATGGTCGGCGCCACCAAGAGCGAACTGCTGTTCAATATCCTCAAGCTGCTGCGCGCGCAGGAAGTGAGCCTGTCCAGCCCGCAGGAAGTGGTGTTTATGAAGCAGCAGGCGACGCGATATCAAGCCAACGAAGAGGAGCACTCCTCCTAGTCCCCCTAAGGCGGCGGGCCTTTACGCGACGGCCCGCCGAACGCGGCTAGTACATCGACGGCTCCACCGATTGCGAGCAGTCGCTGTTGGCGCTGGATTTGGTGCAGGTATAAGGCTCATTCGGCGATGCCGACGGCGCATTCGACGGGCCGCCGCCGCCGCCGATACACCCGCTCAGCATCAGCATCAAAAACACGAGAATTATTTTCTTCATCTCACCGTCCTCCATTGCGATTCCTCCCTTAAGTATATGTCGGGAAAGCGAACGGCACCGCTCGCCGGGGCGATCTATACTCCTTTGATGCCTTGTTGGCGCACAACGTCGGCGAATGAGGAGGAAAAGATGCAAACCGACGACGAGTTGACCCGCTTTGCCGCGCAGGGCGCGCCGCCGTTGCCGCCCACGTCCAGGCAGGGATTTGTCGAACATGACGGGGCGCGCATCTGGTATGCCGCCTATGGCGTGGCGCCGACGGTGATCCTGCTGCACGGCGGCCTGGGCCACAGCGGCAACTGGGGGTATCAGCTGCCGGCGCTGCTGGCCGCCGGGTATGGCGTGCTGGTCATCGACAGCCGCGGGCACGGGCGCAGCACGCACGACGCCCGGCCTTACCGTTACGATCGCATGGCCGATGATCTGTTGGCGGTGATGGACGCGTTGCGGATCCCGCACGCCGCGCTGGCGGGCTGGAGCGACGGCGCCTGCGTCGCGCTTATCGCCGCCCATCGGGCGCCGCAGCGGGTGGACGGCGTCTTTTTCTTCGGCTGCAATATGGATCCCAGCGGCGTTAAACCGCCGGCCGCCAACCCGATCGTCGAGCGCTGCTTCGCCCGCCACGTGCAGGACTATGCCGCGCTGTCGCCGACGCCGCAGGAGTTCGATGAATTTGTCGCCGCCGTGAGCCTGATGATGAGCAGCCAGCCGAACTACACCGCGCAGGAATTGGCGGCCATTCGTGTGCCGGTGACGATCGTTCACAGCGAACACGATGAGTTTATCCGCGCCGAGCATGCTGCCTACCTGAGCGGCAGCATTCCCGGCGCCCGTCTGGTGACGCTGCCGGGCGTCAGCCACTTCGCGCCGCTGCAGCGGCCGGCGGTGTTCAACCGCGCGCTGTTGGATTTTCTCGCCGATGTGATGCCGCCGCCTGCGCGTTGACGTGCGTTGTTCTATGCTGGAGGCGGGGTATTTTGACATCATCGAAGAGGACATCATGAGCGAAAGCATCGTGGTCAGGCCGCTGGAAGCGCGGGATTACGCCGCCTGGCTGGCGCTGTGGCAAGGGTATAACGCATTTTACGGCCGTGAGGGGGCAACGGCGCTGCCGGACGAGGTGACGCAGACCACCTGGCGGCGTTTTTTCGATGCCTACGAACCGATGTTTGCGCTGGTCGCGGAGCATCAGGGCCAGGTGGTCGGGTTGACGCACTACCTCCTGCACCGCAGCACCACCCAGCTGCAGCCTAACTGTTATCTGCAGGATCTGTTCACTGCGGAGACGGTGCGCGGCAAAGGCGTAGCGAGAGCGCTGATCGCGGCGGTCTACGAGCGTGCGCAGCAGCTGGGGTTGCCGCGGGTTTATTGGAATACCCACGAAACCAACCAGACCGCCATGCGGCTGTATGACAAGGTGGCGGAGCGCCCCGGTTTCGTGATGTACCGCAAGGCGCTTTGACGCCGGGCGAAAAGAAAACGGGCGCCAAACGGCGCCCGGAGATGGGGGGTTAGAAATCGACCGTCGCCTGCAGGCTGAGGCTGCGCGGTTCGCCTTCAATCACGCGCAGGTTACCGGCGCTGGAGGCGTAGTATTCGCGGTTAAACAGGTTTTTCACATTCAGTTTCAGCTGAGTATGTTTGCCAAGCAGCTTGCTGTCCCAGGCGACAAAGGCATCCGCCACGGTGTAGGCCGGCATGGTGAAGCTGTTCTCCGGATCGCCGGCGCGGCGGCCGACATAGCGTGCGCCGCCGCCCACGCGCACCTCGCCGGGCACCACCGGCAGCGTCATGCGGTGGCTGAGATACAGGCCGCCCATATTGGTCGGGGCGTTGACCAGCCGGTTGCCGACGTTGGCCGGATTGAGGTTGTCTTCGACGATCTCGGTTTTGTCGTAGCTGTAGTTGGCGGTGAGATCCCAGCTGGGCGCCACTTCGCCGTTCAACTCCAGTTCAGCACCGGTGGATCGCGCCTTGGGAATGCTGCGGGTCACGCCGTTGATAAAGATCGACATATTGCTTTCATCAATACGATAGAGCGCCAGCGTGGCGTCGAACGCCGGGGCGATCTGCCATTTGCCGCCCACCTCATAGGTGGTGCCGGTTTCCGGCGTGGCGACGTTGCCGTTATCGTCGATGGCGGTGGACGGCGTGAAGGAACGGCTGTAGTTACCGTACAGAGACAGGTTCGGCGTCAGCTTATACACCAGCCCCGCCTGCGGCAAAAACTGATCGTCTTTGTCATTGAGCGTATTTTTCGGCTTCTGGAAACCGTTGCTGTTGTTCTGGTAATACGACTGATAGCGTGCGCCGAGCACCGCAATCCACCGGTCGGAGAGATGAATGCTGTCCTTGGCGTACAGGGAACGGCTGAACAGCGTCGTGCGCAGGTTGCTCAATGCGTCGTTGTAGGTGGTGCTGTCGGTGACGGGCGCTTCGCCATACGCCGGATCGTACATGTTGAACGTCTTCGACACTTTGCCGCGATAGGAGTAGGCCTTGTAAGTCTGGTTCTTTTCGTAGTCCACGCCCAGCAGCAGGTCGTGTTGCATGCCGAACACCTCCGGCGAACCGGTCACATCCCAGGAATAATAATCGGTCTGGTGATTGAAGCCGCGGTTGGCGTCGGCGCGGCGCGAAACGATGCCGGTCGCGGTGTCGATCGCGGTGGCGCGCACTTCGTTGCTGTCGTAACGGCGTTGCAGCCAGGCGTAGTTGAGGCGGGTGGTCCAGATCGGATCCAGCGCATATTCATAATGGGCGTTCAGGCGTTTGTTCTTGCCCCAGGCGCGGTTGGCGTAGTCATCCAGCCGGCGGTTATAGGGCACATCGACCGGTTTGCCGTCGATAAACGCGGTGCCGCGATCGTAAGGAATGTCGTATTTGTACTCGCTGTAGGCGATGTTAAAGGAAGCCTGGTCGCCGAACCAGCTGAGTGAAGGAGCGATCAGCGTGTGTTCGTCGCTGCCGAAGTTACGCCAGTAATCCTCGTGCTGGCGCTCGGCGATCAGGCGGAAGGCGAAGCCGCCGCCCAGCGGGCCGGTCACATCGACGCTGCCGCTGCCGCCGCCGAAGCTGTTGGTGGCGCCGCTAATGCGGGTGTTCCAGTCATACTGCGGTTTTTTGCTGATCAGGTTGATGACGCCGCCGGGGCTGAGGATGCCATACAGCAGCGAAGCGGAACCTTTCAGCACCTCGACGCGATCGGTGGTGGCGTCCATGCTCAGCCCTTGGTTGCTGCGCACGCCGTCGATGAACACCGAACCGTCGGAGTTAACCCCAAAGCCGCGTTTGACGAAGCCATCCTCGGTGCCGCCGAGCGTGTTGCCCTGGGTGACGCCGCTGACGAATTTCATCGCGTCATTGACGCTTTTGACCTGGAAGTCGTCAATCACCTGTGAGGTGACGACGCTGACCGATTGCGGCAGTTCACCGATTGGCGTGGCGGTTTTGCTGCCGGTTGAGGCGGTATCGGCGCTATAGCTGCCGGCAGGCAGGGCGGTGGCGGTCACCGTGATGGCGTCTTCCTTTTTTGCGTCGGGCGCGGCGGCGATCGTCAGGGCGGGAAACAGGCCGGCGATCAGGGGCAGCGAGCGGAAAACGTGATTTTTTTTGTTTTTGTTGGGGCGGCGAAGAACTGACTGGTGCATATCATTCCATGGTAAATAATAAATAATAACGATTATCATTATAATTATCGTTTAATGGGCTTGGATAGAGGGCAAAGGAGAGATCCGCGCATTGCCCGATTTTATTTTGTCATCAAGGAAAAAGACGGCGGTTTTACCGGTAAAAATCCGACGAATTGACCATAATGATCAAGACGGCCGGGATGCCTTGGCAGTTTCTGCGCCAGATAGGCGAGTGTCGTCAATATATTGATACACAAATATATTTTTCCTTGATGAATAAACAGGTGTCCGGACCGGCAAAACTGGCAATAATAGGCGGGTCGGCCGTTTATCTTCTCCTCATCGTCGACGGTTGTGACACGCAAAGACTGTCACCTTACGCTAGCGGAAGTCTCTGGATCCAAGATGCAAACCACCTCGTTGTCCGATACCCGGAAAATCTGGCCCGCGCTCAGCATTTTTTTGCTGGTGTTCGCGCTGTGTCTGCTGGGCATCGTGAGCCGGCCCGGCAGTTTTCTGGCGATATTCTGGCCGGCTAACGCCGTGCTGCTGGCCGTTTTGGTGCGCCGCCCGCAGTGGGCGACGCGCGCCGGCTGGGGAATGGCGGTGCTGGGCTACCTGGCGGCGGATCTGTTGACCGGCAGCGCGTTGGAGAAAGCGCTGCTGCTGAACGCCGCCAATCTGGCCGGCGTGGTGGTGGGCTATCTGGTGTTCATGCGGCTGTCGCCGCCGGCGCGCATGTTGCAACGCGGCGCGTCCAGCATGTATCTGTTCGGTATCTGCCTGGCCGCCGCCGCCGCTACCGGCTTGGTGGGGGCCGTTGCCTCGCAGTGGCTGTTCGGCAGGCCCTATTTGACCTCGCTGGCGCTGTGGTTCTCATCTGAATTCACCAACTACGTCACGCTGATGCCGTTCATTCTGGTGTTTCCCGCCGATTGGCGACATCGCCTGCGCGCGGCCTGCGCCATGTTGATACAGCGCAGCCAATGGCCGCAGGCGGGGGGGAAACTGGCGGTGTTGGCGCTGCTGGCGCTGGCGGCGGTCTGCAGCGTGCTGATCGGCGGCCCCGGCGCGGTGATCTTCCCGATGCCGGTGCTGCTGTGGCTGGCGATGTCCTTTTCGTTGTTCAGCACCATGATCGCGGTGCTGGTTTACGTGCTGTGGTGCCATCTGGCGATCGACTTCGGGTTGCTTAGCACCACGCTCGACATGAAGGTGCTGCAGAACGCGGTATCCATGCGCCTGGGCATCGCGCTGCTGGCGCTGGGGCCGATCGCCGTCGCCAGCATGAACTATGCGCGCAACGCACTGTTGCGCACGCTGGAGCACGTGGCGAATCACGATGCGTTGACCCACGTGCTGACGCGCAATGCGTTTATGCAGCGCGGCGAGCGGGTGATCGATCAGAAAGGCGAGCTGGTGTGCGTCATGATGCTCGACATCGACTATTTCAAATCGATCAATGACCGTTTCGGCCACGCCGGTGGCGATCAGGCGCTGATGGCGTTTACCCGTGCGATCGCCGCCGATCTGAACGTCAACGATCTGTTCGGCCGCATGGGCGGCGAAGAGTTCGCCATCGTCTCGACGCTCGGCCAGCCGCAGCAGGGGTTGCAGCTGGCCGAACGGCTGCGGCAACGCATTGAGGCGGAATCGATCACCATGCCGGCCGGCCATCCGCTGCAGATCACCGTCAGCATCGGCATGGTGACCTGCCCGGGCGGTTCCGGCCATAGCCTGGCCGACCTGCTCAAACTGGCGGATCTGGCGGTATACAAAGCGAAAAATGCCGGTCGTAACCGGGTCGCCACGCCGGAATCTTACCCGCCGAACGATCCTGGCCGCTGAACTTCCGATCCGGGCCGCGCGCCCGCCGTCTAAACTGGTAGGGGGCACGGGCAACGTCGCCCGTGCTGAACCGACTGTCCTTAATCAGACAAGAGGATACCAGGATGAAATACGTAGACGGGTTTGTGGTGGCGGTGCCGGCCGCCAACAAGGAGGCTTATCACCGGCTGGCGGCCGCTGCGGCGCCGCTGTTCAAAGAGTTTGGCGCCACGCGCATCGTGGAGTGTTGGGGCGATGACGTGCCCGACGGCAAACTCACCGACTTTCGCGGCGCGGTAAAGGCGCAGGAGGGCGAAGTGGTGGTGTTCAGCTGGATAGAGTACCCCTCCAAGGCGGTGCGCGACGCCGCCAACCAGAAAATGATGAACGATCCGCGCATGAAGGCGCTGGGCGAGATGCCGTTTGACGGCAAACGCATGATCTTTGGCGGGTTCGCGCCGATCCTCGATGCCTGAAGGAGGCGCCGATGGCCAGAATTACGCAACATCTGTGGTTTGAAAAAGACATGGAGGCGGCGCTGAATTGCTACGTCGCGCTGATCCCCGGTTCGTCCGTGAACTGGTTTTCCGATCTGCCGGCGGATACGCCGAGCGGCCCGGCCGGCAGCGTGAAGCTGGCCTCCTTCACTCTGGGCGACCAGCGCTATGCGGCGATCGAAGCCGGGCCGTTGGATCCGTTCAATCACAGCTTTTCCGTGATGGTGGAATGCGACGATCAGGCGGAGGTTGACCGGCTGTGGGATGCGTTGAGCGAGGGCGGCGAGGCGGAGCAGTGCGGCTGGCTGCGCGATCGCTGGGGGCTGTGCTGGCAGATCGTGCCGCGGCGCCTGACCGAGCTGATGAACGATCCCGACGCCGCGCGCGTGCGGCGGGTCACGGAAGCGATGCTGCTGATGGGCAAAATCGACATCGCCGGCCTGGAAGCGGCGGCGCGGGACTAGCGGAAAGAGAACGTGGGAGAGAAAGGATGCATCGAGAGCGGCACAGTATTGAACGCATCGGCTGGCTGCGGGCGGCGGTGCTCGGCGCCAACGACGGCATCGTCTCAACGGCCAGCCTGCTGCTGGGCGTGGCGGCGGCCAGCGCCTCGCATTCCGCGCTGATGATCGCCGGCGTCGCCGGGTGGGTGGCGGGCGCGATGTCGATGGCCACCGGCGAGTACGTGTCGGTGTCGTCGCAGGCGGACACCGAGAAGGCCGCGCTGGCCGAGGAACAGGCGGAGCTGCTCGAAGACTATCCGGGGGAGTTCCGCGAACTGACGTCTATCTACGTGCATCGCGGGCTGGACCCGGCGCTGGCACGGCAGGTGGCGGAAAAGCTGATGGCGCATGATGCGCTGGAGGCCCACGCGCGCGACGAACTGGGCATTTCCGCCGCCACGCGCGCCCGGCCGCTGCAGGCCGCGTTGGCATCGGCCCTCAGTTTCTCTCTCGGCGCGCTGTTGCCGCTGCTGGTGGCGCTGTGGGTGCCGGTTGCCTGGACGCGGCCGGCGCTGGTGGCATCGGCGCTGATTTCCCTTGGCATTCTCGGCGGCATCGCTGCGAAAACCGGCGGTGCGCCGATCTTGCCGGGCGTGGCGCGTATCCTGATCTGGAGCGCCCTGGCGATGGCGGTTTCCTCCGGCGTCGGCATGCTGTTTGGCGTCGCGGCCGGCTAGCGCCGCGCTTGCATCAATCTGTTGCACCTCAAGTTCAGTATTTATCATTTGTCAGCCGCCGGCGTTCGCGGCATGGTGACGGCAACGCCAAATCAGTCAGGGACATTTATGCAAAAATCACAGATTCAACCGTGGGTTGCGCAGCATCCGCTGTTGCAACGACTGGTCGCCCTCGAGCCTATCACCTGGTTCAATCCGCGTGCGACAACGCTGGCCGCAGGCTTGCCCCATGTCGGCCTGACCGCCGCCGACGTCGCCGCAGCGGAGCAGCGCCTGGCGCGCTTCGCGCCTTATCTCGCCGCGGCCTTTCCCGAAACCCAGCCCACTGGGGGGATCATCGAATCCGAGCTGGTGGCGATCCCCGCCATGCAGCAGGCGTTGGATCGGCGCTATGGGCTGCGGCTTGGCGGGAAGCTGCTGCTGAAAAAGGACAGCCATCTGCCGATCTCCGGCTCAATCAAGGCGCGCGGCGGCATCTACGAGGTGCTGACGCACGCGGAGACGCTGGCGCTGGAGGCGGGGCTGCTGCAGACCGGCGACGACTACGCCCGGCTGTTTTCCGACGAATTTCGTCAGTTCTTCAGCCAGTACCGCATCGCCGTCGGATCGACCGGCAATCTGGGATTATCCATCGGCATCATCAGCGCCCGGCTGGGGTTTGACGTCAGCGTGCACATGTCGGCGGATGCGCGGGCGTGGAAGAAGCAAAAGCTGCGCGATAACGGCGTCACGGTGGTGGAGTACGCCGAAGATTACGGCGTGGCGGTCGAGCAGGGGCGCAAGCAGGCGGCGAACGATCCGCGTTGTTTCTTTATCGACGATGAAAACTCGCAAACTCTGTTCCTCGGCTACGCGGTGGCCGGTGGCCGCCTGAAGCGGCAGTTCGCCGAACAGGGCATCGTGGTGGACGCGCAGCACCCGCTGTTCGTGTATCTGCCGTGCGGCGTCGGCGGCGGGCCGGGCGGCGTGGCGTTTGGCCTCAAGCTGGCATTCGGCGATCACGTTCACTGTATTTTCGCCGAACCGACCCATTCGCCCTGCATGCTGCTCGGCGTCTACAGCGGGCTGCATGACGGCATTGCGGTGCAAGATCTCGGCATCGACAACCGCACCGCGGCGGACGGGCTGGCGGTGGGGCGCGCCTCCGGTTTTGTCGGCAGGGCGATGGAGCGCCTGCTGAGCGCGTTTTACACCCTGAGCGACGAAGAGATGTTTGCGCTGCTCGGGCTGTTGGACAAGCACGAGCATCTTCAGTTGGAGCCGTCCGCGCTGGCCGGCATGGCCGGGCCGTGGCGCGTTGCAGCCCATGCGAAGGCGCTCAGCGAGCAAGGCATCAGCGCCGAGAGTCTGGCGCAGGCGACGCACCTGGTATGGGCGACCGGAGGCGGCATGGTGCCGCCGGCAGAAATGGCGAAGTATCTCGCCGCCGGGCAGACGGCGGAATAAGGCGCAGTAAAAAGGGGCGAAAATCGCCCCTGATTGCCTGCCGTGCGGTTACAGCTGTTCGCCGTTGCTGGCGATCACCCGGCGGTACCAGTCGAAGCTCTTCTTGCGCGAACGCTCGAGCGTGCCGGTGCCGTCGTCATGCTTGTCGACGTAGATGAAGCCGTAGCGTTTGCTGTACTCGCCGGTGGTGAACGACACGCAGTCGATGCAGCCCCACGGCGTATAGCCGATCAGGTCTACGCCGTCTTCAATCACCGCTTTCTTCATCTCTTCGATATGGGCGCGCAGATAGTCGATGCGATAGTCATCGTTGATCCGGCCGTCCGCTTCCACTTTGTCGAAGGCACCGAAGCCGTTCTCCACGATAAACAGCGGCTTCTGGTAGCGTTCATACAGCACGTTCAGCGAATAGCGCAGCCCGACCGGATCGATCTGCCAGCCCCAGTCGGAGGCTTTGACGTGCGGGTTGGGCACGTTGCCCGGGAAGCCGAACATGCCGTCGCTGCCGTCCACCGCGTTAGCCTGCAGGGCGTTGCTCATGTAATAGCTGAAGCCGATGTAGTCGGTGCAGCCCTCGCGCAGGATCTGCGCGTCCTGCGGCTGCATCTCGATTTTCAGCCCTTTGCGTTCCCAGTCGCGCAGCAGGTAGCTTGGGTAGTAGCCGCGCATCTGCACGTCGGTATACAGATAGCGTTGGTGCATCGCCTCGACGGCGTACATCACGTCGTCCGGCTTGCAGGAATACGGGTAGAACGGCACGCAGGCCAGCATGCAGCCGATCTTGAATTCCGGGTTGATCTGATGGCCGAGTTTGACCACCTGCGCGCTGGCGACGAACTGGTGGTGCAACACCTGGTACAGCGCCTGTTCCGGGTTGTCTTCCTGGGTGTAATCCACGCCGGAGCAGCAGTAGCCGAACAGCGGATAGCGGTAGTTGCTCTGGTTATTGATCTCGTTGAAGGTCATCCAGTACTTCACTTTTTCGCGGTAGCGGCGCATCACCACCTCGCTGAAGCGCACGAAGAACTCCACCACCCGGCGATTTTTCCAGCCGCCGTAGGCCTTCACCAGATGGTAAGGCATTTCGAAGTGGGACAGGGTGATCACCGGCTGGATGCCGTATTTCAGCAGTTCGTCGAACAGGTCGTCGTAAAACTGCAGGCCGGCCTCGTTTGGCGTCGCTTCATCGCCGTTCGGGAAGATGCGCGTCCAGGCGATCGAGGTGCGGAAGCATTTGAAGCCCATCTCGGCGAACAGCGCCACGTCCTGCTTATAGCGGCCGTAGAAATCCACCGCTTCGTGGTTGGGGTAGCGATAGCCCTCGAGCACGCCGTCGGTCATCACGCGATCCACGCCGTGCGAGCCGCCGGACAGCACGTCGGCAATGCTGGGCCCTTTGCCGCCCCGATCCCAACCGCCTTCAACCTGGTGCGCGGCAACCGCGCCCCCCCACAGAAAATCCTTCGGCAACTGTTTCATCGTCAATGTCTCATCGGTTTATTTAATGAAGGGTAATAACGCTGCGTTGAGAATAGAGTAGCAAGACCGAAAGAAATGTCACGATATAACAAATCACCGTGGAAAGTGATTTGTCACAATAAAAAAACAGCCTGTTTTATTTTGCCGAATTAATATGCCCGAGCCGTTTACCGATGGTTTCAATAATGTAAAGTACGGGGATCTGCGTGGTGATATTGTGATGCCCGCCGATCAAATGCTGCGGAACGTGGTAGGAGAGGTTGAAGTCCGCCAGCCTCGCCAGTGAAGAGGTTTCGTTGTTGGTGATGCTGATGATCTTGCAGTGGTGCAGGCTGAACTGGCTGGCCAGCCGCAGGATCTCTTCGGTTTCGCCGGTGACCGACAGCATGATCGCCACCGCGTTTTTATACATGTCGCTGTTGACGGGATAATAAGGATCGTCGATGTGGGTGCTGAATTTCCCGACGTTGGAAAAGAAACGCGCGCCATATTTCCCCAACGCGCCTGAGGTGCTGATACCGACGAAAATAATCCGCTCGGCGGCGGCGATATGGTGCACCGCCTGATCGATCAGCTGATTAAACTCTTCGTTGCTGACGCTTTTAAAAAAGCTGAGGATTTCGCCGATGCCGGAATCGGCCGGCGGCGCATCGGTTTGTTCCAGGTACAGCTTGAAACGGATGCGAAATTCCGAATAGCCGTCACAGCCCATTTTCTTGCAAAACCGCAGCACGGTGGTGGTGGACACGCCGGCGGCCTCGGCCAGCTCGCGGATGGTCATGTACATCACTTGATTCTTGTGTTTGCTGACGTAGGTATAAACCATCAGCTCCAGGGCGTTGAGCTCGGCGATTGCTTTATGGGTAAACATGAGTCGGTCCGGCGGCAGAAAACGGGAAGCTTATCTGCGGGTTAACATAGCAAAATTCACCGCCGCTGGCACTGCCGGGCAAAAAGAAAAGCCGCACCAGTCAGGCGCGGCCCAGGGTTCACGACGAACAAATAAAGCAAAACGTTCCGGAAGACATGCCATGAAAACGGGTTTCATCACACCGGGTTAGCATAGGTCAGCGGATCCCGGCGGCAAAATGCCGGTTTCTGCTTTCTAAAGTTAAAGAACGGCAAAGTTATGGCGCCGCATCCCTGGCGCGTGAGCGTGCCAGCAGCGGCGGCACCACCAGGTACAGGGCGGCGGCCAACGCCCACACCAGCCCAGGCCAGACATCGCGCGTGGCGGCATACAGCGCCGTCGCCACCAGCGGCCCCGCGACGCCGATCAGGCTGCCCATGCTGGCCAGCGTTCCTTGCAGCTCGCCCTGATGATCGTCGTCCACCTTGTGCGCCATCAGCGCCTGCAGTGCGGGCAACGCCATGCCGCCCGCGGCGAAGAACGGCAGCAGGGCGAACGGCGCCCAGCCGCGCGTGGCGACAGACAACAGCGCCAGGCCCACGGCGTCGGCGGCCAGGCCGATCAGCAGCGCCTTGCGCTCGCCGAGCCGCGCGACCAGCGGGCCGATGGCAAAGGCCTGCGACAGCGCGTGGCAGGCGCCGTAGCCGGCCAGCGACAGGCCCGCCACCATCATGCTCCAGCCGAAACGATCCTGACCGTATAAAATCCACAGCGTGGCCGGCGCCTGCGAAACCAGCGCCATAACCAGATAAATGCCGGCCAGCGGCAGCAGGCCAGGCTTGCCGTGCAGCCGGCGCAATGACGAGAAGGGATTAAGGCGAATTTTCTCGGCGGCGCGGGGGCGGGATTTACGCGATTCGGGCAGCAGGAAAAACGCCATCACCAGGTTGAGGGCATTCATCATCGCCGCCGCCAGGAAGGGCGCATGCAGATGCCATTCGCCCAGCGATCCGCCGAGCAGCGGGCCGACGATAAAGCCGACGCCGAACACCGCGCCCACCAGGCCGAAACGCCGAGCGCGCTGGCCGGCGGGGGTAATATCGGTGACGTAAGCGGTGGCGACCGCCATGTTGGCGCCGGTGATGCCCGCCAGCAACCGCCCCAGATAGAGCCAGGCCAGCGTCGGCGCGAACGCCATCAGCAGGTAGTCGGCCGCCGCGCCGGCGAGCGAAATCAACAGCACCGGCCGCCGCCCGAAACGATCGCTCAGCGCGCCGAGGATCGGCGAAAACAGGAATTGCATCAACGCATAGGCCGCCAGCAGGGCGCCGTAATGCACGCTGCCGGCATCGAGACCGCCCAGCGAGCGCAACAGCGCCGGTAGAATAGGCATGATCAGACCGATGCCCACCGCATCCAGCAACACCGTCAACAAAATAACCAGCATGGGTTTTTTCAAAATTGTGACTCTAACAGTGATAGAGTATGGAGTATTCCACAGTTACCCTATCAGTGATAGAGAGATGAGCGAAAAAAATACTGCGGCGCGTTTAACGCGTGAAACGGTCCTGCGCGGGGCGCTGGCGTTACTGGATGACATCGGCATCGATGCCCTGAGCACCCGCCGCCTGGCGCAGCATCTGGGCGTGCAATCCCCCACGCTCTATTGGCACTTCAAAAACAAGGCCGAGCTGCTGAAGGCGATGGCGGAAACCATCATGTTGGACCACCGCGAAGAGGTGCCCGCCGACATGCCCTGGCAGGCCTGGGTGACCGCCAATGCGATCAATTTCCGCCGCGCGTTGCTGGCTTACCGCGACGGGGCGCGCCTGCACGCCGGCACCCGGCCGCAGGAACCGCAATTCGCCATCATCGAGGCCAAGGTGGCGCTGCTGTGCCGGGCGGGCTTTACGCCGGAACACGCCGTTAATCTGCTGTTCGCCGTCGGGCGTTTTGTGGTGGGTTGGGTACTGGAAGAGCAGCAAATGCAGCCCGATGATGCGCTTAACGAAGCCGATCGCCGGCGCTACCCGCTGCTGTGTGGAGGCTGGGAAAAGCTGCAGGACAAGGGGGCAGACGCGTTGTTCGAAGCCGGCCTCCGGCTGTTGGTTGACGGCGCCGAGGCCGCGTTGACGAACGCCAATAATCACGGCGCGCAATCATAAAACCAGGCTTATCTATAGGAAATTTATAGAAAATACCCACTTTTCGTTAAAGCCATGGCGGCTACATTCCCTTAACATTATCAAGTCTTTTGATGATAATTATTAGCACGCTGCACAATTATTCATCGCAGTGATGTTACGGATTAAATCCGTTTGCTTAAGGGATAGTTTCACCATGGAAATCAATGTTAACGGCCGGGTGGTTCCACTCGGCGACATCTCGCCCGACACCCCGCTGCTGTACGTTTTACGCAACGATCTGCAATTGAACGGCCCCAAATACGGCTGCGGCCTGGGGGAGTGCGGCGCCTGCACGGTGCTGATCGACGGCGTCGCCGCACGCTCCTGCTCAATGCCGCTGTCCGCCGTAGGAAAAAAATCCGTCACCACGCTCGAAGGCCTGAGTACACCGGAGGCGCTGCATCCGGTGCAGCAGGGGTTTATCGATGAGCAGGCGGCGCAGTGCGGTTACTGCACCAACGGCATGATCATGACGCTGGTCGCGCTGTTCGAGCGCGAGCCGGAGGCGGACGAACAAACCATCAAGAAAGAGCTGGCCTACAACCTGTGCCGCTGCGGCACGCATATCGAGATCCTGCATGCCGCCGAGCGCGCCCGCGATCTGCTGGCCGCGCGGAGGCAAGCATGAGCCGCCTCGAACTGACCCGCCGCCAGCTGCTGCAGGCCGGCGGTGTGGTAATGGTCAGCAGCCTGCTGCCCGCGTCGTTTAACGCCTTCGCCGCCGAGGCGGTTGCATCGCCCGCCGAGCTGCCGCTGGATCGGGTGGACAGCTTTATCAGCCTCACCGCCGACGGCCGGGTGACGGCGTTCAATGGCCACGTCGATCTGGGCACCGGCATTCGCACCGCGCTGGCGCAGATCGTCGCCGATGAAATTTGCGTGCCGTTCGAGCAAGTCACGATGATCCTTGGCGATACGCAACGCACGCCGGATCAGGGGCCGACCATCGCCAGCGCCACCCTTCAGGTGACGTCGGTGCCGCTGCGACAGGCGGCGGCGCAGGTGCGGCACCTGCTGACGGCGCTGGCGGCCAAAGCCTTCGAACTGCCGGCCGAACAGCTGACGGCGGCGGCGGGGCAGGTATTTGTGACCGGGAACCCAGGGCGATCGCTGAGCTATGCGCAGCTGGCGAGTGGGCAAAATCTGCACGTGATGCTGGATAAAAACGTGCAGCTGAACAGTGAACGGCAGAACCAGTATGTGGGCCGCGCCGTGCCCCGGGTCGATATTCCGGCCAAGGTCAGTGGTGGGCTGACCTACGTACACGACCTGCGCTTGCCCGGCATGCTGCATGGCCGCGTGGTGCGCCCGCCATACGTAGGCGCCGACAGCAGCGCGCCGTTGGGCAGTGGCCTGCTGTCGGTGGATGAAAGCTCGATCGCGCACCTGCCGGGCATCGTGAAACTGGTGGTGATCAACGATTTCATCGGCATCGTGGCCGAGCGCGAGGAGCAGGCAATCGCCGCCATGCGCCAACTGAAAACCACCTGGCAACCCTGGGCCGGATTGCCGGATCTGTCGCCGGAAGCGCTGCCCGCCGCACTGGAGGCCAATCCGAAGACCGACCGCGTGCTGCGCGACGACGCGGGCACGGATGCCGCGTTGGCATTGCTGCATACCGAAGTGCAGGCCGACTATGTCTGGCCTTACCATCAGCACGCCTCGATCGGCCCTTCCTGCGCGGTGGCGGAGGTCAAAGACGGGCGGGCGCAGGTGTGGTCCGGCACGCAAAACCCACACGATCTGCGCAAAGATATCGCCAGGCTGCTCGAGCTGCCGCCTGGGCAGGTGCACATCACCCGCATGGAGGCTTCCGGCTGCTATGGCCGCAACTGCGCCGACGACGTCTCGGCGGACGCGGCGCTGCTGGCACGGGCCACCGGCCGACCGGTGCGCGTGCAGCTGATGCGCGAACAGGAATCCGGTTGGGAGCCGAAGGGCACCGGCCAGCTGATTCGGGTGCGCGGCGGCCTCGATGCGCAAAACCGGGTGGCGGCCTACGAATTGAAAACCAGCTATCCCTCCAACAATGCCGTGACCTTGCCGCTGGTGTTGACCGGCAAAGTGGCCAACCGGGCCGACGTGCAGCAGATGGGCGATCGCACCGCCATTCCGCAATACGAGTATCCGCACATGCGGGTCGTCTGCCAGGACGCCGCGCCGATCGTGCGGGCTTCGTGGATGCGCGGCGTTTCGGCGCTGCCCAACGTGTTCGCCCATGAGTCCTGGATCGACGAGCTGGCCTGGCGCGCCGGTGAGGATCCGATCGCGTTTCGTTTGCGCTATCTGAACGATCCGCGTGCGGTGGCCTTGATTGAAGCCCTGAAACGGCAGGCGAACTGGCAAGACGGCCCGGCGCACCGGGCGCGCGCCGCCGGCGCCGAAGTGGTGAGCGGCCGAGGCTTCGCCTACGCGCGCTATTTCCACAGCAAGTTCCCTGGCTTCGGCGCCGCCTGGGCGGCCTGGGTGTGCGATCTCAGCGTCAACCGCCGCTCCGGGCAGATCACGCTCGATAAAATCTTCGTGGCGCATGACTGCGGCCGCATGATCAACCCGGCCGGGGTGCGCCATCAGGTGCACGGCAACATTATCCAGTCCGCCAGCCGGGTGCTGAAAGAGTTTGTGACCTTCAACGAGACGGGGGTGACGTCATTGGACTGGGGCGGCTACCCGATCCTGCGCTTCGACGAACTGCCGCAGATCGATATCCAGCTGATCGACCGTCCGGAGGAAGCGCCGATGGGCGCCGGAGAATCCGCCTCGGTGCCGAGTGCCGCGGCGATCGGCAACGCGCTGTTTGACGCGCTCGGCGTGCGGCTGCGCGAGGTGCCGTTTACGCCGGAGCGGGTGCTCGCCGCACTGCGCGCTCAGGCCGGCCATTAACCCCCCGTAACGAACAAGGACAGCAAAGATGAGTAAGATGAAAAAAATCGTCGGGTGGGGTGGCTTCACGGCGATCGCCGTTGTGGTGGCCGGCGTTGTCGCCAGCTGGCAACCGGAAATCGCGCCGCTCGCCGCCGATGCGACGCACAGTTTCAGCGAGGCGCAGATCGCGCGCGGCAAAACGCTGGCCGATCTCGGCGATTGCGCGGTGTGCCACACCCGTTCGGGCGGTGAGCGCAACGCCGGCGGGTTGGCGATGGAGATCCCCTTCGGCACCATTTACACCACCAACATCACGCCGGACGTGGAAACCGGCATCGGCAGCTGGAGCTATGCGGCGTTTGAACGCGCCATGCGCCACGGCGTCGATCGCCAGGGCCGCTACCTTTACCCGGCGTTTCCCTATACCGCCTTTACCCGCACGAGTGACGACGATCTGCAGGCGCTGTACGCCTACCTGATGTCGCAGCCGCCGATCAACTCCCGGCCGCCGGCCACCGATCTGCACTTTCCGTTCAATATCCGCCAGGGCATCTTCGCCTGGAACCTGCTGTTCCTGACGCCGGGCGCGATGCAGGAAGACCCGGCCCAAAGCGCCGCCTGGAACCGCGGCGCTTATCTGGCCGAAGGGCTGGGGCACTGCAGCGCCTGCCACTCGCCGCGCAACGTGCTGTTCGGCGAAAAAACCGGTAGCGACCACCTGGCCGGCGGCGTGGCGGAAGGCTGGACGGCGCCGGCGTTGACCGGCCGCTCGCCTGCGCCGCTCAATTGGACGCAGCAGGATCTGGTCGATTTTATGCGTACCGGCTACTCGGCCAACCACGGCGTGGCCGCCGGCCCGATGGCACCGGTGATCGAAGAAGGGTTGTCCCGCTTGCCGCAGGCCGATCTGCAGGCGATCGCCGTCTATCTGCGCAGCTATCATCCTGAAACGGCGGCGGGCGCGACGGCGGCCGCGTTGAACGCTCAGGCGGAACGGCAGGTGGAGCCCCTGAGCTCGCAAGGCGCGCGGCTGTTTTCCGGCGCCTGCATGGCTTGCCATGCGCAGGAAAAAGGCGCACAGATGGCAGGAGTACGGCCGTCTCTGGCGCTGAACACCAACCTGTTTGCCGAGGCGCCGGACAATGCCATTCGCGTGGTGCTGGATGGCATACAGCGGCCGGCGAACGCCGAGCTGGGCTATATGCCGGGCTTCCGCCATAACCTGGATGACGCGCAGATCGCCATCCTGCTCAACTACCTGCGGCAGCACTACGCCGGTCAGGCGCCGTGGCCCGAGTTGGCGGCGCAGGTCGGCCGCCTGCGCGCCGAAACCGCGCAGAAATAGCCGCCGAGGGCTGGACAGGCGCGCTGCGTTGGCGACAATAGGGCCTTTCACATGGACAGAGGCAGTAAAATGAATACGTTAGACGCAATCCGCCAGCGCCGCGCCACCAAGCAGTTCGATACGCAGCACGTGATGACGCTCGAAGAGAAAAAAGCGTTGCTGACTATCGCGCTGCAGGGCGCGCCCAGCGCTTTTAACCTGCAGCACTGGCGCCCGCTGCTGATCGAAGATCGCGCCCAGCGCGAGAAAATTCGCGAGGCGGCGTGGGGGCAGGCGCAGGTGACCGACGCATCGATGCTGGTCGTGCTGTGCGGCGATCTGTCGAGCTGGGAGTCACAGGTAAAAAACGTTTGGGCCGAGGCGGCGGAGCCGGTACAGCAGTTCATGATCCCGGCCGTCGATCAGTATTATCGCGGTAAGCCGCAGGTGCAGCGCGACGAAGTGATGCGCAGCAGCGGCATCTTCGCCCAGACGCTGATGCTGGCGGCCAAGGCGCAGGGCTACGACTCTTGCCCGATGGACGGGTTTGATTTCGACGCCGTGGGCGAAATCATCAACAGACCGGCGCACTATCAGATCGCGCTGATGGTCGCCATCGGCAAGGCGGCGGGGCAACCTTATCCGCGCATCGGCAAACTGCCGTTCGACGACGTGGTAAAAACCGACCGTTTCTGATCTGAACGGTGAATGACAAAAGGGAAGGCTTGCGCCTTCCCTTATTTTTTTGCGACGCACAGTTCGTTCCAGTAGCTGAAACGGATGCGCCGTTGCAGGCGGTGATGCCACATAGAACACTCCTTCTACCCTACACGGTTTAAATAAATAGCACCGCGCCGGGCGCAAGACGAATGCCTTATTGTGCATAGCTTGCCCGCCGGATGGGATTAGCGGTATTTATTGACGTTGGCCACGGCGGAATCTAAAGACGTTACCTTATATTTCCAATAGGTTATTTTATTGGCCTGCGCTGCGCCCACCGCACCGAAATAGGTTTGCCACGCCGTGGCGCTGGTCAACAAATCGCTAAACATCTGCCCCAGGTCGGTCACGCTCCAGACGGTACGGTAGCCTTTCACCGCAGAAGGCGCCGGCGGCGTATGTTGAACATAGCCGCCAACCGAATACCGGTTCTCGTAGGCCATAAATACGGTGTAAACCCGTCCGTGCGGCGCCGTATGCTGGTACCAGGGGATCACCACAAAATGGTGGACGGGCGGGCCAATCATGAAATGCCAAACGGCGGTTTCCGAGTTCGCCCCAGAGAACCCCAGCGCGATATTGATATTCTTTTGCATGTCACGGTTATTTTCGATCGTGGTTCCGGCCCCGCTATCGTCCTGCGTTTTGCCATAAACGGCCCGGCTCATTTGGGCGGGAACGCCAGGGCAATTATTTATTGCCATCAGAGAATTATTGCTGACGATGGCATTGATTAATGTCTCACCGGTATTGCTCATATTGATATTTCTCCACACGCAAGGTAAATATTCTAATTATTTTCATGCTTAATAATTAGAATAGATTAAATAGGCTGAGTGGCGGCATCGATAATAAGGTTAGACATAAAACGCCTTCGGCATTCGCTTATGCTCATTTATTTTTCTGTCTCACGACGGCAGGCTCGGCTGCTGTTGAGATTGAATGGCGTTTATAAAACATCATGCCCGCCGCGGCGCCCAGGATCGCCAGCGTGCCCAGCAGCTGCAGCAGGCTGAGGCGGTGGCCGAACACCGCCCAGTCCACCACGATCGCCACCGCCGGGTAGATGAACGACAGGGCGCCGACCAGGGCCGTGGGGATCTTCTGAATGGCGCCATATAGCAACGTGGACATCAAACCGGTATGCACCAGGCCGAGGGTCGCCAGCAGCAGCCAGTCGAGGGGGGCCGCAGGCGGCGTAGCCAGGCCGGCGAACGGTGCCAGCGCCAACGCGCCGACGGTCAGCTGAATCAACACGATCAGCTGCGGCGGCAGCGCGGCCAGCTGTTTGACGATCGCCGCCGCAATGGCGTACATCAGGGCTGCGCCCAGCGCCAGCGCCACGCCGAGCAGGTAGCCATCGCCGCTGCCGCCGTTTTGCCGGCCGGCGACGATCAACACCATCCCCGCGAACGCCAGCAGAAGCCAGCCCAGCCGATCGGCCGTCAGTTTTTCGCCGAACAGCAGCGCCCCCAGCGCCACCAACATGAACGGCTGAACGTGGTAGGTGACGGTGGCGACAGCGATCGAAGCATGCTGATAGGCGGCAAACAGCAGCGTCCAGTTGAGCACCAGGGCGATCCCCCCCAGAATGGCGAAGGCCAGCTGGCGGCGGTTGATCGCGCCTTGTTTCAACTGACCGAGTGCGGCGCAGGTCGCCAGCATGGCCAGCGCGCCGAACGCGCAGCGCCAAAACACCACCGTCGCAGGCGGCTGCCCCAAAACGAGCACCGGCCACCCCACGGTGCCGGAGATGGTCATGGCGAGGATCATTTGCACTGCACCGCGCGTTTTCGTTTTCATGTTGTTTCCTTCGTTGCCTGGCCGTACTTGTGGTGAAGCGGCTTAATCATTAAAATGAACAATCGAACATTATGATGAACACGAACACGAGTGTTCGTCAAGCCGAACAAATGGATGGCATAGCGAACAATGAGTGACGATCGGATGCAGAACATCACGCCTATCGGCCTGCTGTCGGCGGCAATCCGCCGCGAGCGGGAGCGGTTGAACCTGTCGGTGACCGAACTGGCGAAGCGTGCGGGCATCGCCAAATCCACGCTGTCGCAGCTGGAAGCCGGCAGCGGCAATCCCAGCCTGGAAACGCTGTGGGCGCTGGCGATGGCGCTGGACGTGCCGGTCAGCCGGCTGATTTCACAGCCGAGCAGGCAGGTGCAAGTGATCCGCGCCCATGAAGGCACGCCGGCGCTGTCGGAGCAGGGCAACTACGCCGCCACGCTGCTGGCCACCAGCCCGCCGGGGGCGCAGCGCGACATTTACCGGCTGCGGGTGCAGCCCGGCGAAGCCAAACTTTCCCGGCCGCATCCCCCCGGCACCGTCGAGCATGTGATCATCAGCAGCGGGCGGGCACGCCTCGGGCCGGCGGACCAGCCGCTGGAGCTGAGCGCCGGCGATTACATCAGCTACTCCGCCGATCGCGAGCACGTTTTCGAGGCGCTGGAGCCGGAGACCACCGCCGTGATGCTGATCGAACAGGGGTAGCCCCGGCGTTGAAGGTCCGTTTATTGAAAATGATTCTCAATTATATTAGTGTGCCCGCCTGTTTTGACGCCGGGACGGGCGCGTAGCCCGGCGTCGCCGTTTATTGCCCTTCAAGGACCGAAGATGAAAATCGCTATTCCTTCCCTGCTGTTATTCGCCGGTTTGACGGCAACGCACCCGGCCACCGTGTTGGCCGTTGCACCGCCCGCCGCGGCGGATCAGGGCCAGAACGACACGGCCAACAACGATTTCAGCTTCGTACGCTATCGCGCGGATTACCGCGTCAACGCCAACGCCACCAACGTGAAAACGGAAAGCTACGAAATGCTGCTGAAGACCAAGGCGGCGGTCGAGAAATTCAGCCAGATCCGCCTGAGCTACAGCGAAAAAATGGAAACGCTGGAGGTGGTCGCCGCCTACACGCTGACCGCCGACGGCCAGCGCCACGACGTGGCGCCCGATCGCATCTATACCCAGGAAAGCTACTCCAGCGCCACGGCGCCGCTGTATGCCGACCGCAAAGTGCGCGTCATCGTGTTCTCCAACCTGGCGCCGGGATCGCGCGTGGTGTATGAGCTGCGCCGCACGCAAAACACCCCGTATTTCCCCGACTATTTCGGCCTGTGGGAGACGTTCAGCGTTTTCGATCAGTTCGACGACGCCGAAGTGACCCTGCAGGCGCCGGCCAGGCTGCCGATGCATATCTTCACGCGCGGCGTGGAAGGCGGGGACCAGCCGCAGATCCGCGACGGGCAGGCGCACTGGCGCTGGCATTATTCGCGCAGCACGCCGATGAAATCACAAAACTGGGCGGCGGACAGCTGGACCTTCAGCCCGACCATCATGGCCAGCACCTACCGCGAGTGGCCGCAGCTGGCCAAGGCCTACCAGCTGAAGGCCGGCGCGGCGGCGCAGGTGACGCCGGGCATTCAGGCGCTGGCGGACAACATCACCGCCGGCATCAGCGATCGGCGCGAGCAGGCGGAGGCCCTCTATCGCTGGGTGGCGCAAAACATTCGCTACGTGGCGGTGTACCTGGGCAACGGTGGGCTGGAGCCGAATTCGGCGCAGAGCATTCTCGACAACCACTACGGCGACTGTAAGGACCACGTGGTGATCCTGGAGGCGCTGCTCGCCGCCAAGGGCATTGCAAGCTCGCCGGTGCTGATCGGCATGGACGAAGGCCCGATACTGCCTAAGGTGCCGCTGCTCAGCCGCTTTAACCACGCCATCACCTACGTGCCGGAATTCAAACTGTACCTGGACTCCACCAATCCGTGGGCGCGGTTCGGGCAACTGCCGGAAGGCGACCTGGGGGCACCGGTGCTGCTGACGCGCGACGCCAAACTGGCGCGCACGCCGGGCAGCGACGAGCAGCCGGTCAAGAGCGCGCTGAGCGTCGATTTCGTGTTCGACAAAGCGGGCAATCTGCACGGGCAAACCGAGCGTCGGCTGAGCGAAGTGGAAGAGATTGACCTGCGGGGCTACTTCTCGCAGATCAACCGGCAGAACCGGGCGCAGGCCGAAGCGTCGATCATGTCCGCCTCCGGCATCGACGGCAGCGGCGAGGTGGCGATGAACAGCGATCCGCTGGATCTCAAAAAACAGTTCGGTTACCGCTTCCGCTTCAAGGCGGACGACTACGTCGATTTCGGCGTGGTGGGCGGCATGACCCTGCCGAATCCGCCCGGCGGCAAATCGTTTCGCACGCTGTATACCACCACGCCGGCGCCGGACAACGAAACGCCGTTCTACTGCAGCGCGCAGCGCTACGACGAAACCTACCGTCTGCAGCTGCCGGCCAACGTGCCGATCATCGCCATTCCGCAAGACAGGCAGTTCCGCAATGCGGCGGGCGACTATCGCGTGGCGTGGCGACGCGACGGGCAGCAGGTGATCGTCAATCATCAGCTGCAGGTGAACGCCATTCGCGGCAAAGAAGCGCTGTGCCAGGCGCAGGATTACCCGGCGTTCCGCGAGCTGTTCCAGCAGGTGCGGCGCGGTTTCCGCGGCCAGGTGGTGTACGGCGAATTGGCCAACGGAAAATAAGCTGCTGCCCCGTCGCGCTAAGCGGCGGGGCGCACGCCTCAGTTGAACTCGCCCGCGACCTCGGACCACAGGCTGACGCGGCAGCCGCGCGCGGCGAAAGAGTCCATCTCGCGCTTGATGCCGCCGCTCTCTTGCCAACCCGGCAAATCGAGCACGATCAACTCATCCATCGCCGCCATGAACAGGGCGTCGATCGGCGCCCACAACTTGCCGATGGCGGTTTTGTCGAGCTCTTGCAAACACAGATTGATCGGATGCGACATGCTGACCTGGCTAAAAACGGCGCTGCCGGCGCGCACGATAGCGGCGGCGACGTCGTTGCACGCCATAAAGCGCTGCTGCACGACGTTGGCGTCGGCGTGGCTGTAGGGGCAGGCCAAAAATATCTTTCTCATTACCGTTTTCTCTCTCAATAACTAGAACGTGGGGGAAAAAAGGGCGCAGCTTCCCCGTGAGGCGGCGCCCCGTTTATTTTTTATGGTGCAGGGATAAATTCAGCGAGCGGCGGCGGCGATGGCCGTCGACTGCCTTTGCGTCTGTTCTTTTTCCAGCAATTCGGCTTCCGGCACCGAGATCTTGATGGCGATCAGCACGGCAATCATGCCGCCGAGAAATTTACCCATCATGATCGGCAGCACCAGCGAAGGTTGGAAGTTAGCGGTAAACGCCAGGTGATCGCCCAACGTCGCCTGCGCACAAATACCGAAGGCGACGCACAGCACCTTATCGCGTGCCCGCATACCTTTGAACAGGTGATAAACCGCGATGATATTGGCCAGCACCATAATAAAGCCCAGCGCACCGGTATCCGACAGGCCGAGTTTTCTGCCGATGAAATGCATCGGCTTACGGCAATAGCGCTGGAACAAATAACAGATGGGGAATGTGCCCGCCAACATAATGCCGATGTAACCGGCAATCTCGATAGCGCGGAATAATTCGTCTTTGTCGGCGAATAACGGATCGAATACCCAGCCGCCGAAGACCTTTTTAAACACGCCGGTAAAATGCTCGATGATGCACAGCGCCAACACCAGTTTGATAAAGGCGTCCGCCGCCTTGCCGAAGATCAGGAACCCTTTCACCATGGCCGCCGGCCGCAGCTTCAGGCCCAGCGCCAGCAGGAAACACAGGGCAAACAGCGGAGACAGCAGCCGCAGCGCCTGCAGGAAGTCCAGCTGCAGATAGTGCGCGGCGGGCGAGGTGGTGGAAATGATCTCCCTGACCGGCAGGTTGTTGAAGGTGATGGTCACCAGGGCGATCAGCACGGCGAAAGGAATGCTGATCAGGCCCGCCATCGCGCCCAGCGCCAGATATTTATGGTCGTCGCGGTTCAGCATGATAAGCCCGACGGGGATCAGGTACACGATGCTGGCGCCGGAGGTGTAACCCACCAGCATGGCGACGATCCACATGTCGCGGTTGGCGGCGATGGCGTCGGCCAGCTGATAGCCGCCCATGTCCACGGCGATCACCGCCAGCGCGGCGATCGAGGCGTCGGAGCCCAGCGCCGAGAAGAAGGGGCCGATGCTGTACATGATCAGGTAAGAGATGATCGGGATCGCCGCCATGATGCCCGCCTGGGCGAGAAACACCGGGCCGATGGCGTGAATGCCGTTGACGAACTCGCGCCCCAGTTCACCTTCCGGTTTAACGATCGACGCCAGTGCACCGATCAGGGTGCCGGCCATGATGATATAGATGATGAAATTACCGAACTCAGCCATGGTGTTCCTCCTGCGATGAACGTAAGCCGCGCGAGCGGGCGATGATTTCCTGATAGCGGGCGAACCAGACCGCCATATCGACCTCGGCGGGCTCCGTCACTTCATAGCGGTTGAGCACCTTAAGCGGCTGTTCCACGCCCAGCCCTTTGCGCGCCAACTGCGCCACGCCCTGAGCGGTGATCTCTTTGTTGGCGGGCGTAACGATGCGCTTTTGGATCAGGTTGGCGAGGAACTGCGTGAAATAGCGGTTGGCGGACAGGCCGCCGTCCACCGAAATGCTGTCGCCGATCGGTTTCAACTTATCCATGGCGTTGATCACCTCGGCGGAACGCATGGCGATGCCTTCGAGGATCGACTGCAGCAGATCCTTGCGTTCGGTTTCCAGCGACAGGCCGGCCCACATCCCGGCGGCGGAGCGATCCCAATACGGGCAGGCCAGCCCGGAAAGCGCGGGCACAAAGGCCAGGCCGCGCGCGATGGCAGGCTGGGCCGGGAAATCGCCGAATTCATCGAAGTCGTTGAACAGGCCTATCTTTCTCGCCCAGTTAATGGCGGAGGCCGCGTTATAAACGCCGCCGTCCAGGCCATATACCGGCTCGCTGCCGGGCAGCTTCCAGCACAGCGTGGGTAACAGGCCGGACTCGCCGGCGTCGATCGGGCGCGGCCCGGTGATCGCCTGTAAAAAGGCACCGGTACCGAAGGTGATCTTCATCTGCCCCGGTTGATGGCAGCCGTGGCCGTATGTGCCGGCAAACTGGTCGACGATGCAGGCCGTCAGCGGCACCGGTTTGCCGTTGAGCGCGACGTCGCCGAAGTGGCCGATGTTGTCTCTGACCTCGGGCAGGCTGTCGATCGGCACGCCGAACAAACGGCACAGCTCTTCATCCCACTGCAGGGTATGAATGTTGAACAACGAGGTGCGCGAGGCGGAGTTATAGTCGGTGAGATGCCGGCCGCACAGGTGGAACAGGAAGAAGGCGTCCATGGTGCCGAGCCGCAGGCGGCCGCGTTGCGCCAGCTGCCTGGCCCCCGGCGCGTTGTTCATCAGCCAGCCCATCTTGCTGGCGGAGAAGTAGGTATCGAGCGGCAGACCGGTTTTCGCCATCACCAGCGGCTCGACGCCTTCGCGTTTCAGGCGCTGGATCTCCGGCTCGGTGCGCTGATCTTGCCAAACGATGGCGTTGTACAGCGGCAGGCCGCTGTCGGCGTCCCAGGCCAGCAGGCTTTCGCCCTGATGCCCTAAACCGATGGCGTCCACCATGTCGCACTGGCTGAGACAGCGGCGGATATTCGCCAAAATCTCCAGGGCGTCGTGTTCCACCCAGCCCGGATTGGGGGTGATCTGCTTGTGCGGCATGCTGGCCGGCGAATGGTGCCTGCCGTCTTCGCCGAACACCACGACCCGGGTGCCGGTGGTTCCCTGATCAATCGCGGCATAACGTTGATTCATCATTGCTTCGCTCTCTTATAGGTTTTGTTTTTTATTGTGCCTGGTGTTGTTTGTGTGACTGTTTTAATAATCTATCTTCAATTTCACACATTAAAGCAACATAAATCACAAGATAAAATAACCCCGCGTGATCGACCTCATACTTTTTGCTTATCACCCCATTCTGCGGCTTTTTTTTGGGAGTTATGTTGTTTTTGTCATTTCAAATGCGGTTATTGTGTGGTTTTATTGTGGTTATCACATCAAAACGGGACATCAGCATGATGGAAGAACAAACGGGTTGGGACATTGTCGTGATTGGCGGCGGTGTGGTCGGGTGTGCGGTATTCCGCAAATTCTGCCTGATGGGCGCCCGTACGCTGTTGTTGGAAAAGGGGGGCGATATCCTGTCCGGCGCCAGCAAAGCCAACAGCGCGCTGCTGCATACCGGCTTCGATGCGCCCAGCGGCAGCCTGGAGCTGCGCTGCATGCAGGCCGGCTACCGAGAATTTATCGCCATTCGCGAACGAATGAATCTGCCGCTGCTGCCCACCGGCGCGCTGGTCGTGGCCTGGGACGAGCAGCAGTTGGCGGCGCTGCCCGCGATCGTGCAGCAGGCACATGACAACGGCGTGCCGGACGTGGCGCAGATCGACGCCGCCGAGCTGTATCGCCGTGAACCGCAGCTGGCGCCCGGCGCATTGGCGGCGGTAGAGGTGCCGGGCGAGAGCGTGATCGATCCCTGGAGCACGCCGCTGGCTTACCTGACGCAGGGCGTCAAACACGGCGGCGACTATCGCTTCAATACCGAGGTGACCGGCGCCGAACGCTTGCCGACCGGCTGGCGGCTAACCAGCAACCGGGGCGAGTTTCACGGCAAAATCGTCATCAACTGCGCCGGCAATCAGGGCGACCGGGTAGAAAGTTTCTGCCATCAGCCCGAGTTTGAAATCCGCCCGCGCAAAGGGCAGTTCCTGGTGTTCGACAAGGCCGCCGCCGGGCAGGTCAACGCCATCATCTTGCCGGTGCCGACCGCGATCACCAAAGGGGTGCTGCTGTCGAAAACCATCTTCGGCAATCTGTTGCTGGGGCCGACCGCCGAAGAACAGCAGGATCGCGAGACGGCGACGGTGGACGAAACCAAAATGCGCGAGCTGATCGAACAGGGCACCCGGCTGCTGCCCACGCTGGCAAATTACAGCGTGACCGCCAGCTATGCCGGATTGCGCCCGGCGACCGAACAGAAACACTACCGCATTCAGCCCTATCCCGAGCGGCAGTGGATCTGCGTGGCGGGCATTCGCTCCACCGGCCTGACGGCGGCGCTCGGCATCGCGCAATACGTGGAGCAGCTTTACCGCGACCATTTTACGCCGTGCTTCACGCCGACGGCGCCGCAGACCGTGCATTGGCCGCAGATGCCGATGCTCGCCGACTACGGGCTGCGCGATTACGCGCGCCCGGACAACGGCGGCATCGTTTGCCATTGCGAGCTGGTGACCCAGCGGGAAATCGAGGCAGCGTTCGATTCCGCCGTGCCGCCGGAGTGCATCGGCGGGCTGCGGCGCCGCACGCGCGTGATGATGGGGCGCTGCAACGGTTTTTATTGCAGCAGCCGGGTGGCGGAAATGGTAGGCGATCGTTTTGGCCAGACGCTGGCCGTAGGGAGCATTGATGAAAACTGAGTATCAGGTGGCGATTGTCGGTGCCGGGCCGGCCGGGATCGCGGCGGCGACCGCGCTGCGGCAGGCGGGGATCGAGGATGTGGTGCTCCTGGAACGGGAGCGGGAAGCGGGCGGCGTGCCGAGACACTGTCGGCACCCCACCTTCGGGCTGCAAACGTTTTACCGGCCGATGCTCGGCTCCACCTATGTCGATAAGATACTGGCGCGCGCCGGGCAGGTGGAAATCCGCACCGGCGTGACGGTACTCGCCATCAAGCCGGGCGGCGAGCTGAGCATCACGGATCGCCGCGGCGTCAGCACCTTGAAAGCGCAGCGGGTGATCCTGGCGACCGGCGTGCGAGAAACGCCGCGCCATCCGCGCCTGGTGAGCGGCCTGCGGCCGCAGGGCGTGCTGACCGCCGGCGCGCTGCAGCAGTTCGTCTATCTGCGCGGGCTGCAGCCGGGCAAGGCGCCGGTGGTGGTCGGCACCGAGTTGGTCAGTTTCTCCGCGCTGTGGACGCTGCGCAACGCCGGCGTGCGCGCCGTCGCCATGATTGAAAACGGCGACAGGACCGTCGCCTGGCGTCTGAGCGCGCTCTATGCGCGCCTGATGGGAGTGCCGATCCATTACTCTTCGCGGGTGACCGATATTGCCGGCCGCGATCGGGTCGAATCCATCGAGGTGGAAAACCGCCGCGGGGAGAAACAGCGCATCGCCTGCGACAGCCTGATCTTCACCGGCCGCTTCACCGGGGAGTATACGCTGATCCGCCAGAGCCACCTGGCGCAGCGGCCGGACAGCGGCTGCCCGCTGACCGATCAGTTCGGCCGCTGTTCCGACACCGCCTATTTCGCCGTCGGCAACATGCTGCATCCGGCGGACATGGGCGACCAGTGTTATCAGGAAGGGCTGCGCGTTGGCGAAGCCGTTGCCCGTTCGCTGCAACGTGCGCTGCCGCCGGCGCGGCAAATTCTCCCGGTGCGACACGACGAGCGGATCCGCCTGACCGCGCCTGCCAACGTGGCGCTGATCGGCAAACCCACCCGGGTCACGATCAATATGCGGGTGGAACGGGCGGTGTCCGGTTCGGTGGTGGTGCGGCTGGGCGAGGAAGTGCTGTATCGCAAAACGCATCGCTGCCTGCCGGAACGGCGGATCCTGCTGCGCAACATCGCTTTGCCGGCCGACGGCGAGCGTGACGCGCTGCACATCAGCATCGAATCCGCCGGGTGAACGGCGGCAACGGCTTGCGTCTAACGCCCTGAAACCCGTAGTATTCCGTCAGTTGACGCCGCGAGTCTCGGCGCAAGCAGTCACTCTTACTTAAGGCAGCGAGTGTAATGTGAATGGATATCTCTAATTCCGTGGATAGGCGCAATGAAATACTGGCGCTGATCCAGGCCAACGGCCGGGTTTACGTGAATGAGCTGGCGGATAAATTCCAGGTTTCGCAGGAAACCATTCGGCGCGATCTCAACAAGCTGGAAGATTATCGGCTGATTAAGAAGATCCACGGCGGTGCGGTCAGCAGCCAGTTCAAATTCGAGCATGAATTCAACGAACGGGCCAAAATTGCCGAGGCCGAGAAGCGCGCCATCGCGGAGAAAGCGGTGACGCTGATCCAGCCGGGCGATACGGTGTTCGTGGATTTCGGCTCCACCACGCTGGAGTTCGCCCGCCAGTTGGCGACCGTCGATCAGCTGACGGTCATCACCAATTCGCCGCTGATCGCCAACGTCTGTCTGGAAAATGACTCCATCGACGTGGTGCTGATCGGCGGGCAGTTCATCGGCTCCAAAATGGAGTGCCTGGGGGCGATCGCGCTGAATAACATCGAGGCGTTTTTCGCCGATTACGCCATCATCGGCGCCGGCGCGGTCAATGTGCAGACCGGGGTGATGGATCAAAACGTCAATGAGGCGGCCATCGCGCGCAAAATGATTGCGCAAAGCCGCAAATGCATCGTGTTAGCGGACGAAAACAAGCTGCGTGGGCATGCGATGACGTTGGTGGCCAAATGGCCAGAGATCGATTATCTGGTGACCTCCGACAGCGGCAACGCGTTGGAAGGGCTGGTTTTCCCGGCCAATGTCAATGTGTTGGTCGCACAGGTATAAGCGGCGGCCCGTTTAACCGGAGGCGGGCCGCCGGGGCGTTACTTTTGCACCACCAGGCCCACGCCGCGGCCGCGCGGATCGGACGCGGTTTCCGGCGTGCGGCCATCGATGCGGATAGCCTGAATGTCCCCCATGTTCCAGCCCTGATCTTCGAGGGTGTAGCCCATGGCTTTCAGCTCTTCCGCCGGTTTGCCGGTCAGCGGCGCAAAGCTGTCATAGTACAGGGTGTCCTTCGGCAACAGCTGATGGTGCACGCGCTGGGCGGCCACCGCCTGCGCCAGCGGCAGATGGTAATCGTAGAGGTTGTTGATCACCTGGAAGATCGACGTGAAGATGCGCGATCCGCCCGGCGTGCCGATCACCAGGCTGACCTCGCCGTCGCGGGTGATGATGGTCGGGCTCATCGAGGAGAGCATGCGCTTGCCCGGCTCGATGGCGTTGGCGTCGCTGCCCACCACGCCGAAGGCATTGGCGACGCCGGGTTTGGCGCTGAAATCGTCCATCTCGTCGTTGAGCAGGAAGCCGGCGCCTTTGACCACCACGCCGCTGCCGAAGTCCCAGTTGAGCGTATAGGTGTTGCTGACCGCGTTGCCGGCGGCATCAACGATCGAGAAGTGGGTGGTTTGGTGGGTTTCCAGCCCTGGCCGCACCTGTTCGGTCGGCGAGATCGTCGTCGGGTTGATTTCGGCGGCGCGTTTTTGCAGGTAGTCGGGGGCGATCAGCTGTGCTTCCGGCACCTTAGTGAAATCCGGGTCGCCGAGGTAGTCGGCGCGATCGGCGAACACGCGCTTTTCGATTTCCGCCAGCAGGTGGATATAGCGCGCCGAGTTCAGCGGCACACCCTTGAAGTCGGCGGCGCGATCTTCTTTTATCCCCAGCAGCTGCGCCAGCGCAATGCCGCCGGAGCTGGGCAACGGGGCGGTATATACGGTGTTGCCGCGCCAGCTGATGCGCATCGGCTCACGCCATTTCACCCGATAGTCGGCCAAATCCGCCGCGCCGATCAGCCCGTTGTCGCGCTGCATTTGCGCCACCAGCAGGCGCGCGGTTTCGCCGTGATAAAAATCGTCGGCGCCCGACTTGGCGATGCGCTCGAGGGTGGCGGCCAGCTCCGGCTGTTTGAACACCGTGCCGGGCTTCATGGCGCCGAAATAGTCGCCAAAGTTGGTTTTACCGGCGAACAGCTTGTTGGCGTCTTCACGGTACTGATACTGCTGATCCGCCACGGTGAAACCTTGCCGGGCGTAGCCGATCGCAGGCGTCAGCAGTTCGGCCCACGGCAGCTTGCCGAAGCGCTTGTGGGCTTCCCACAGCCCCAGCACGGTGCCCGGCACGCCGGCGGCGCGGCTGCCCACCAGGCTGAGATTTTCGATCACTTCACCTTTCTCGTTCAGGTATAGGGTTTTGCTGGCGGCCTTGGGGGCCACTTCGCGGTAGTCGAGGAAATAGGGTTTGCCGTCGATATACAGCGTCATAAAGCCGCCGCCGCCGATATTGCCGGCTTCAGGGTAGGTGACCGCCAGGGTAAAGGCGGTGGCGACCGCCGCGTCGACCGCGTTGCCGCCGGCCTGCAGAATGTGCGCGGCGACTTTTGCGCCATACTGATCCGGGGCGGCGACCGCGCCGGCGGTCAGATCGGCGGCAAAGGCGGTGGGAACGGTGCAGGCCAGGGCCACGCTCAGAGCTATCGTTTTCAATAAACCGGCAGACATAGAAGATCCTTTTAGCGATTTTCAGTTATCAGGTGAATTCAACTAATTATTTTGAAACAGCAGGTTAGCGCGTTTTCTTCGGGCTGTTGCGGCGCTTTATTGAAGGTAGCAGCGGTCAGGCGGGGCCGCCTGACCAGAGTAGCGAATCGTGACGTGGCGCGTTATGCGCCGGCGGGCAACGCCGACTGCAGCCATTGGCAGAAGTGCCGGGCGAGCGGGTTGTGTTCGCTGTCGCGGTGCAGCAGCCACGCCCAGTTGGCACCGCGCACGCGTTGCTCGGTTAACGGTTGCAGCAGCCCGGCGTCGCGCGCGTGCTGCGCCAGCAGTTGGCTGACCAACGCGATGCCGAGGCCATTGCAGGCGGCGTCCAGCAGCAGACCGGGATCGGAGAAGTTCAGCCCGCTATCGCGCTGGCCGACGTGCGCACCGCCCGCCACCGTCCAGTGGCTCCAGTCCATCTCCCGTTCGCCGTGCAGGGTCACGCGCTGCTCCGCCGCCAGCGCCAGCAGGCTGGGGTGGCAGGCGGGATAGAGCCGGTCGCTGCAGAGCACGTTAAAGCTGCAGTCCGCCTGCGCGCTGAGATCGTCGCGGATCGCCAGATCGATACTGTCCGTCGCCATATTCGGCGGTTCAAAGCTGGTGAACAGCCACAGGTCGACCTGCGGATGCTGCCGATTGAAGTCGCCCAGCCGCGGCATCAGCCAGTGCCGGGCGAAAGCCGGAGTGGTGTTGACGATCAGCTGATTGGGTTTGCGGTACTGATCCAAACGGCGAATGCCGACCGCCAGCTGTTGCAGCATCACCTGCGCGGTGCTGAACAGATCGTGGCCGGCGTCGGTCAGCGCCACGCTGCGGCCGGTGCGGAAGAACAGCGGCTGCTCCAGAAACGCTTCGAGGCTGCGGATCTGCTGGCTGATGGCCGATTGGGTAAGGTGCAGCTCTTCGGCAGCCTGATGAAAACTGCCCAGGCGCGCTGCCGCTTCGAAGCCGCGTAGCGCGCTCAAGGGGGGCCAGTGTTTTAACATTATCGATAAGCCTGTCTAATCAGATATCCACTAAATATATCGTTTGTCGCGGTGGCAGGGGAAGACTAGCATAAGATTCAACCGCATAATCGTGAATTATTCGGTTAACTTTTTGAATTATAAATGATTATAAGAGGTCTTTAATGTCAACTCGCCGCGTGTTTATTAAACAGCTTTCCGCCGTCGCCGGAGTCGGTCTGACGGCCTCGCTGGGTGTTTCGTTACACGGTCACGCAGAAGCTGCGCTTAATCCGGCCTGGCGGATGCCTGACGAAGGGGAACCGCAGCAGCGGGCATTTCTCGCCTTCGGCGCGCAGCGGGCCATCTGGGGTGAATTCACGGCGGATGTGCAGGCGGCGCAGGGCCGTATCGCCCGCGCCATCGCCGAGTTTCAGCCGGTGACGGTATTTTGCCGCGAGCATGAACGGCAATTGGCCGAGGCCACCTGCGGCAGTCACAACGTCAGCTATGTCGTCACCGAGCTGGATGACATCTGGGTGCGTGATTTCGGCGCCAATTTCGTCGTCAACGGCGCCGGCGAACTCGGGGCGGTGGATTTCAACTTCAACGGCTGGGGCAATAAGCAGCGGCATGCCAAGGATGCGCGCCTGGCGGCGTTTGCCGCCAACCGCTACGGTGCCGCCCAACTGCGCCGCAGCGCACTGATAGGCGAAGGCGGCGGTATCGAAGTGGACGGGCACGGCACCGGCATCATGACCGAAAGCAGCTGGGTGAATGCGAACCGTAATCCAGGCTGGAGCCGGGACCGGGTGGAGCAGGAGCTGAAAGCGATGCTCGGCCTGCGCAAAATTATCTGGCTGCCGGGCATTAAAGGCCGGGACATCACCGACGCCCACGTCGATTTTTACGCCCGATTCGTGCGGCCGGGCGTGGTGGTGGCCAATCTGGATACCGATCCGGCCTCTTATGACCATGCGGTTACCCAGCAACATCTGGCGATCCTCAAGGCGGCGACCGACGCTGACGGCCGCCGGCTGCAGGTGCATACGCTTTCGCCGCCGCTGGCGCCGCGCGACAGCCGATTCAGCCGCAACAATCCGGATTTTGCGGCGGGCTACATCAACTATTTCGTCATCAACGGGGCGGTGATCGCCCCGGAGTTTGGCGACCCGCAGGCGGACCGGGCGGCGCTTGAGCTGCTGACGGCGCTCTATCCGCAGCGCAAGGTGGTGCAGCTGGAGATCGACGCCATCGCGGCCGGCGGCGGCGGCATTCACTGCGCAACCAACCAACTGCCGGTGCATGGCAGGTCACGCTGAATAGGGCGCTTCGCGCCCGGTGGCTAACGCGCCGGGCCGATGCCGTAACGCAGCAGGGCGACGGCGTGGCGGGCGATATCTTCGGCGTTCAGCTGGCCTTTATCCCGTTCGCGCCGCCATTTCGGCGCGGTGGCCAGCGGCAGCAATGTGATGCCGAACAGCGTGAAGAACAGCAGGGAAGGCTCGAGATCGGGGTTGAGTTTACCCTGCGCCTGCCAGCGCGCGATGGATTGTAGCGCGATTTGGCGGCGCTCATCGCCGAACCGTTCATCCATGCGCTGTTTCAGCACGCCGCTTTCACTCATGACCTCCCGCAGCCACAGCGGGGCGAACCAGGGGTGTTCCAACGCGATGTCGATAAAACGTTGCGCCAGCAGGGTGAAGGCGGTGACGGGATCGTCCGCGTTGGCGTCGAACACCTCGCCGGCCATTTTGCGCACCGGCAGAAAGCGCTCCTCGATCAGTACATCCAGCAGCTGATCGCGGTTATGAAAGTAGTAGTGCAGCATGGCCGGGGTGACGTTTGCCTCGCGCGCAATGGCGTTCAACGAGGTGTCTACGATCCCCTGGCGGGCAAACAGGTTCAGTGCGGTATCAAGCAAATGCTCGCGTTTGTCAGCCCCTTTGGCGCCGCCGCTCGGCCGGCCGGGGCGGCGAGGCTTGGCGGGAGTTTGAACGTTTCGTGCTGTCATCGCGGTGAGATCCATTGACCGGAGAAAAGGATGACTCATATATTAATTATGCGATTAATTAATTACAAGTGAACTGACTCCGATGGAGATTGAAAACCCGACAACCCGGCCCGATCACGGCGGGGCACCAGCCAAGGCGCCTTCGCTCACGTTGCTGTTTTCCGCGTTGCTGCTGGTGATGCTGCTGGCGGCGCTGGATCAAACCATTGTCTCCACCGCGCTGCCGACCATCGTCGGCGAGTTTGGTGGGCTTGAGAAACTGTCGTGGGTGGTGACGGCCTATCTGCTGTCTTCCACTATCGTGGTGCCGCTGTACGGCAAATTCGGCGATCTCTTCGGCCGCAAGATTGTGCTGCAAATCGCTATTGTACTGTTTTTGCTTGGGTCGGTACTGTGTGGGCTGGCGCAAAACATGACGCAGCTGATTCTGATGCGCGCGCTGCAAGGGTTGGGCGGCGGCGGGCTGTTGGTGGTCACCCTGGCGGTGGTCGGCGACGTGATCCCGCCGGCGGAACGCGGCCGTTATCAGGGGCTGTTCGGCGGGGTATTCGGCTTGGCCACGGTGGTGGGGCCGCTGATCGGCGGCCTGCTGGTGCAGCATTTTTCCTGGCGCTGGATTTTCTACATCAATCTGCCTCTGGGCCTGTTCGCCCTGCTGGTGATTGGCGCGGTGTTTCAGTCGCAGGTCAATCGAGTGCGGCATGAAATCGACTTCCTCGGCGCCGGTTATCTGGCGATGGCGCTCACCTGCATCATCCTGTTCACCAGCCAGGGCGGCACGGTCATGGCCTGGTCGGACGGCCAGCTGTGGTGCATTCTGGCCTTTGGCCTGGTGTCGCTGGGCGGCTTTATCTATGAGGAACGGCTGGCCGGTGAACCGATCATTCCCCTTGGGCTGTTTCGCAACCGCACCTTTGTGCTGTGCGGCCTGATCGGCTTTATCGTCGGCATGTCGCTGTTCGGCTCCGTGACTTTCCTGCCGCTGTATCTGCAGGTGGTGAAAGGCTCGACGCCATCGCAGGCCGGGATGCAGCTGCTGCCGTTGATGGGCGGCATTATGCTCAGCTCGATCATCAGCGGCCGGATCATCAGCAAACGCGGTAAATACCGGCTGTTTCCGATCGTCGGCACCCTGTGCGCATTAGGGGCGATGACGTTGCTTGGCACCCTGACCAATAACACGCCGGTGCAGCAACTGTACCTGTACATTTGCCTGCTGGGGTTGGGGCTGGGCATGGTGATGCAAGTGATGATCCTGGCGGCGCAAAACAGCGTGGAGCCCCGGCATATGGGGGTCGCGACCTCGAGCGCCACGCTGTTCCGCTCTATCGGCGGTTCGATAGGCGTAGCGGTGTTCGGGGCGATTTTCACGCAGGTGCTGCACACCCGTTTGGCGGCGCTGTTGCCGGAAGGCGCGCAGCTGCCGCGCGCGCTCGGTGCAGAAGCGGTGCACCATCTGCCGGCGGCGCTGCAGCAGGATTACCTGCAGGCCTTCGGCGGGGCGATCCATTCGGTGTATCAAATTGCCGCCGGGGTGATGGCGTTGGCTTTTGCGCTGACCTGGCTCTTGAAAGACGTGCCGCTGCGGCACAAATAATCCCGACGCCGGCCGCTCCGGCCGGTTCTTCCCGACGAACTTTTACCGAATCCTTACGCAACCCTTTCAGAAGCGCATTCCGGCATTCGATATATTGAGAATAGTCATTCTCAACAGGATCGTATTGCAATGCAGAGGAAAACGCTTTTGGTGCTTGGGCTGTCGCTGTTGCTGGCCGCCTGCGATGGGCAAAACGCCGGTGCGCCAGCCGGCGCGGGCGCAGAACAGGAGGTCGGCGTGGTCACGCTGCGCGGCCAGTCAGTGACCCTGAGCAGCGAGCTGACCGGCCGGGTCAACGCCACCATGACCTCCGACGTGCGGCCGCAGGTCGACGGGATTATCAAGCAGCGGCTGTTTACCGAAGGGGCCGAGGTCAAGGCCGGGCAGGTATTGTATCAAATCGACCCTGCCAGCTATCAGGCCAGCTACGATCAGGCCGCCGCCCAGCTGAAAAACGCCCAGGCCACGGTGCAATCCACCCGGCTCAAATCGCAGCGCTATGCGGCGCTGGTGAAAGAGAACGGCGTTTCTCAACAGGATGCGGACGATGCCAAAGCCGCCTATCTGGCGGCCGTGGCGTCGGTGGCCCAGTATCAGGCGGCGCTGGAGACGGCGCGCATTAACCTCGCCTATACCCAGGTGCGGGCGCCGATCGCCGGGCGTATCGGCATCTCATCGGTGACGCCGGGCGCGTTGGTCACCGCCAGCCAGAGCGATGCGTTGGCCACCATCCGCGCGCTCGACCCGATCTATGTCGATCTGACCCAGTCCAGCGCCCAGCTGCTTAAACTGCGGCGCCAGCAGGCGGCGTTACAGCGCGGCGCGGTCACGCCGGTCGCCATCAAGCTGGAGGACGGTACGCCTTATGCCCATGCCGGCAAGCTCGAGCTGACCGAGGTCGCGGTGGACGAAGCCACCGGTTCGGTCACGCTGCGCGCGGTGTTCCCCAACCCCGAACATGAGCTGCTGCCCGGCATGTATGTCCACGCCACGGTGGATAACGGCGTCGATCCCAAAGCGATTCTGGCGCCGCAGCAGGGCATAACCCGCAACGCCAAAGGGGAAGCCACCGCGTTGGTGGTGGACGAACAGAACAAAGTGGCGCAGCGCACCGTCAGCGCCGAACGGGTGGTGGGCAGCAATTGGCTGATCGGCAGCGGCCTGAACGAAGGCGATCGCCTGATCGTCGAAGGCACCAGCAAGGTCACGATCGGCGCCGCGGTGAAGCCGGTTGAGGTTTCGGTCGACAAAACCCAACGCGGGGAGCAGTGATATGGCGCAGTTCTTTATCCGGCGGCCGGTATTCGCCTGGGTGATCGCCATCATCATCATGCTGTGCGGCCTGATGTCGATCAATTCGTTGCCCGTTTCGCAGTACCCGGACGTCTCACCGCCGCAGATTTCCATCTCCGCCACCTACCCGGGCGCAGACGCGGAAACGCTGGAAAACAGCGTCACGCAGGTGATTGAGCAGCAGCTCACCGGCCTGGACGGCCTGCTGTATTTTTCTTCGACCAGCAGCTCCAGCGGCTCGGTCAGTATCAACGTCACCTTTGATCAGGGCACCGATCCGGATATCGCTCAGGTGCAGGTGCAAAACAAGGTGCAGCAGGCGGAAAGCCGTTTGCCGAGCGCGGTTACCGCGCAGGGCGTGACGGTCAAGAAATCCCAGAGCAGCTTCCTGCTGATCGTCGGGCTGTATGACGAAAGCGACAAGGCGACGATGGCCGATATCTCCGACTATCTGGTCAGCAACCTGCAGGATCCGCTGTCGCGCATCGAGGGCGTGGGGGACGTGCAGGTGTTCGGCTCGGAATATGCGATGCGTATCTGGCTGGATCCGACCAAGCTGGCGAGCTATGCGTTGATGCCTTCCGACGTGCAGACGGCGATCGAAGCGCAAAACACCCAGGTGTCCGCCGGCAAGATCGGCGATCTGCCGGCCGCCGCCGATCAGCAGCTGACCGCCACGGTAAAGGCGCAGTCGCGGCTGCAAACGCCGGAACAGTTTCGCAATATCATCCTGAAAAGCGACAGCAGCGGCGCGCTGGTACGGCTGGGCGACGTGGCGCGAATTGAGCTGGGCAACGAGGACTACTCCGCCAGCGCACACCTCAACGGCCACCCGGCGGCGGGGATCGCGGTCAAGCTGGCGGCGGGCGCCAACGCCCTCAACACCGCCAAGCTGGTGAAGGCCAAGGTGGCGGAATACCAAAGTGCGATGCCGCAGGGCTACAAGGTGGCCTACCCGAAAGACAGCACCGACTTTATCAATATCTCGATCGAGGAGGTGGTGAAAACGCTGTTCGAAGCGGTGGCGTTAGTGGTGGTGGTGATGTTCGTGTTCCTGCAAAACCTGCGCACCACGCTGATCCCGACCATCACCGTGCCGGTAGTGTTGCTGGGCACCTTCGGCGTGCTGGCGGCGTTCGGCTATTCAATCAATACCCTGACGCTGTTCGGCATGGTGTTGGCGATCGGGCTGTTGGTGGACGACGCCATCGTGGTGGTGGAAAACGTCGAACGCGTGATGCGGGAGGATAAGCTGCCGCCGCGCGAGGCGACGGAGAAATCGATGCGCGAAATCACCGGCGCATTGGTCGGCATCGCGCTGGTGCTGTCGGCGGTATTTCTGCCGATGGCGTTCTTCGGCGGCTCCACCGGGGTGATCTATCGCCAATTTTCGATCACCGTCGTCTCCTCGATGGTGCTGTCGGTGGTGCTGGCGTTGACGCTGGCGCCGGCATTGTGCGCCACGTTGCTGAAGCCCGCGCACGACGCGCAGACCGACAAGGGCTTGCTGGGCAAATTCAACCGCGGCTATGACCGGCTGCAGGAGAAGTACGCCGACAAGGTCGGTGGGGTAATCCACCGGCCGACGCGCTATCTGCTGCTGTACGGCCTGCTGTTGATCGCCGCGGCCGTGATGTACCTGCGCTTGCCGACCGGCTTTCTGCCCAACGAGGATCAGGGCACGGTGATGGTGCAGTACACCTTGCCGGCAGGCGCCACCAACGCGCGCACCTCGGCGGTGAGCGAGGCGGTGACCGCCTATTTCCTCGACCAGGAAAAGGCCAACGTCAGCACCATTTTCACCATCAACGGTTTCGGCTTCAGCGGCAGCGGGCAAAACGCCGGCATGGCGTTCGTCAGCCTCAAAGACTGGAGCCAGCGCAGCGGCAGCGCGAACACCGCCGACGCCATCGCCAAACGCGCCATGGCGCACTTCGCCTCGCTGCGCGACGCCCAGGTCTTCTCCATGAGCCCACCGGCGATCGACGGTTTCGGCCAGTCCGATGGCTTCACCTTCGAGCTGCAGGCCAAAGGGGCGACCACCCGCGCCGAGCTGCAGGCGATGCGCGACCAGATCGTTGCCGCCGCCGGCAACAACCCGGCACTGCTGGCGGTGCGCGCCAACACCTTGCCGGACACCCCGCAGCTGCAGGTGGAGATCGACAACGGCAAGCTGCAGGCGCTCGGCCTGAGCGCCGCCGACGTCAACAGCACCCTCAGCAGCGCGTTCGGCAGCACCTACGTCAACGACTTTATCGATCGCAACCGGGTGAAAAAAGTCTATATGCAGGGCGATGTGCAGTACCGCGCCAAGCCGGAAGATCTCGACCGCTGGTTTGTGCGCGGCACCAACGCGTCGGGCGCCAGCAGCATGACGCCGTTCTCCGCCTTTGCGTCTTCGCACTGGATCTACGGGCCGGAAAATCTGTCGCGCTATAACGGGCTGTCGTCGTTCGAGATCACCGGGCAGGGCGCCGCTGGCGTCAGCTCCGGAACGGCGATGAGCGAGATGGAGAAACTGGCGGCAACATTCTCCGCCGGCAGCAGCTATTCCTGGAGCGGGCTGTCCTATCAGGAGCGGCTGACCAGCGGCCAGGCGTCGTCGCTGTACGCCATTTCGCTCATCGTGGTGTTCCTGTGCCTGGCGGCGCTGTATGAGAGCTGGTCGATTCCGTTCGCGGTGATGTTGGTGGTGCCGATGGGCGTGGTGGGATCGCTGCTGGCGATCACCCTGCGCGGGCTGGAAAACGACATCTACTTCCAGGTGGCGCTGCTCACCATCATCGGCCTGTCGGCGAAGAACGCCATTCTGATCGTCGAGTTCGCCGAGGAGATGCATCAGCGGGGTGAAACGCTGATTGCCGCGGCGGTCCACGCGGCGCGCATGCGCCTGCGGCCGATCCTGATGACCTCGCTGGCGTTTACCGCCGGGGTGCTGCCGCTGGCGGTATCCAGCGGCGCCGGCGCCAACAGCCGCATCGCCATCGGTACCGGCATCATCGGCGGCACCATCACCGCCACCGCATTGGCCATCTTTTTCGTCCCGCTGTTTTATGTGTTGGTGCGCCGCATGTTTACCCGTCGGCCCGCCAAGGCGCCGTCACAGGCAGGAGAATAACGTGTTGCAACGAGTCATGATGTTAACTTTACCGCTGCTGCTGACCGGCTGTCTGTCGCTGGATCCGCACTACCAGCGCCCGGCGGCGCCGGTGCCCGCCAACCTGCCGCAGGGCGAGGCCGGCGGCAACCAGGCGCTGAGCTACCCGGACGTCGCCTGGCGCGACTATGTCCAGGACGCCCGGCTGCGCCAGGTGGTGGCGCTGGGGCTGAACAGCAGCCGCGATCTGCGGGAGGCGATCGCCAATATCGCGTCGGCGCGCGCCCTGTACGGCGAGCAGCGCTCGGCGCTGTTCCCGACAATCAATGCCACCGCCGACGGCAGCCGCGGGCGGGCGCTGACCGGCAGCGGCAACGCCACCGCGCTGAGCCAAAGCTACGAAGCCGCGGCCGGCGTCAGCGCATTCGAGTGGGATCTGTTCGGCAAGAACGCCAGCCTGTCGCGCGCGGCGTTCGAAACCTATCTGGCGAACTCGGAGGCGGCGAAAAGCACCCGTCTGACGCTGATCGCCGATATCGTCACCGACTGGGTGGCGGTGGCGGCCGAGCGCAGCAATCTGGCGGTGGCGCAGCAGACGATGGCGAGCGCCAAACGGTCGCTGGACGTCACGCGCAACAATCAGCAGCACGGGATTGCGTCGCTGGTTGACGTGGCGTCGGCGGAAACCGTCTATCAGCAGGCGCGATCGGACGCCGCCAGCTACGCCACCAGCGCCGCGCTGGCGAAAAACGCGCTGGATTTGGCGGTAGGGCAAAGCGTGCCGGAAAACCTGCTGCCGAGCGGTATCGAGGCGCTGGGCGGGATCATGCGCGATCTGCCGGCCGGCGTCTCTTCGCAAGTGTTGCTGAAGCGGCCGGACGTGCTGCAGGCCGAGCATAACCTGAAATCCGCCAACGCCAATATCGGCTCAGCGCGGGCGGCGTTCTTCCCGTCGATCAGCCTGACTGCCAGCGGCGGCGTGGGCAGCGGTGAACTCTCCTCGTTGTTCAGCCACGGCGCCGGCGTCTGGTCGTTCGCACCGAGCATCAGCCTGCCGATCTTCAGCGGCGGCTATAACACGGCTCAGCTCAACTACACCCAGGCGCAGAAAGACCTGTATGTCGCCACCTATGAGAAAGCGGTGCAGACGGCATTTCAGGAAACCGCCGACGCGCTGGCGCGCAAAGCCACGCTGCAGGAACAGCTGGCGGCGCAAACCGGCTATGTGGGGGCGGCGCAACAATATTATCGCCTGGCCGAGCTGCGTTACCGCCAGGGCGTGGACAGCTACCTGACGCTGCTGGACGCGCAGCGCACGCTGTACACGGCGCAACAGGCGCTGATCGCCGCGCAGCAGACCGCGTACGACAATCAGGCCACCCTGTATAAAGTGTTGGGCGGCGGCGTTACCGCCGAGCGGCAGGGGGATGGCGTCCTCGCCGACCAGACGACGCTCAGCCGCTAACCGTCGACCGCGCGCGCCAGGCATTTGGCTGCGCGCGGTTTTTTTATGGAAAGTGTAAAGAAACAGAAAACCCGGCCGGCGGCCAGAACTCGCCGCGGTGAGCAGAGTCAGACAGAGAACCGCATTCATCTTTTATTCATACCGGCTCGAGGTCGTCATGGCAGAAGACATTCAGCAACAGGTCATCGCGCTTATCGCCGCCTTCAACGCATCAGGGCGGCTGAAGAAGGGCGTGGCCATCACCCCGGAAACCGAGATCAACACCGCGCTCAACCTGTCGTTCAGCGATTCCAATACGCTGATGCGCCGCTACTTCGATACCTTCGGCGTCGACAGCGGCAACTACAACCACGAACTGTATTTCCAGCCGCCGACCAACACCGGACGCTGGTTTTCCCCCTCCGCGTGCAAAGAGCATCCCCGGCCGCTGTGCGTGTCGATGCTGGTGCGTTCCGCGCGCGCCAAGCGCTGGCTGTACGACATTCACTTCCTGATCGAACAGCTCCGCTAGCGCTGCGTTACTGCTCCAACACCTCGGCGAACTTCGCCAGCCACTGCGGATGCGCCGGCCAGGCCGGGGCGGTGACCAGATTGCCGTCGACGTGCGCCTGATCGATGCCGATCTCCGCATAATGGCCGCCGCCCAGCCGCACTTCCGGCGCGCAGGCCGGGTAGGCGCTGCAGGTGCGGCCTTTCAACACCCCGGCCGCCGCCAGCAGCTGCGGGCCGTGGCAAACGGCGGCGATCGGTTTTTTCGCGGCGTCAAACGCCTGCACCAGCGCGATCACGTCGGGGTTCAGACGCAGGTATTCCGGCGCCCGGCCACCGGGGATCAAGAGCGCATCGTAGTGCTCTTCTTTGGCGGCGGCGAAGTCGGCATTTAAGGTAAAACGGTGGCCGGGTTTCTCGCTGTAGGTCTGCGCCCCGTCAAAGTCGTGGATTGCGGTCTGGATATAATCGCCGACGGCTTTGCCGGGGCACACGGCGTCCACCCAATGGCCGATCATCTGCAATGCCTGAAACGGCACCATGGTTTCGTAATCTTCGGCGTAGTCGCCGACCAGCATCAGGATCTTTTTCTTGCTCATGATCACAACTCCTGCGGGATAGGGATTGCCTAAGGTATAGCCCAGCGCCCCTGGGAATGCGAACCGCAAAGCGCCTATCTATACTCGTGATACTGCGGCGCTTTTCTCGCCGCTCAACCCCAGGGAGGATCCCCGATGCTGAATCTGGCTACCTTGCTTGAAGAGAGTGCGCGCACCTGGCCGGAGCGGCCGGCGGTGATACAGGACGACAACCCGCTCAGCTATCGGGCGCTTAACGACATGGCCAATCGGGTGGCGAATTTGTTGGCCGCGCGCGGCGTGCGGCCCGGTGAACGGGTGGCGCTGGCCTGCCCGAACCGGCCGGAGTTTCCGGCTATCTATTACGGCATTCTTAAAAGCGGCGCGGTGGTGGTGCCGCTGAATATTCTGCTTAAAAGCGCAGAGTTCGACTATTACCTGGCGGATTCGGCGGCGGTGGCGCTGTTTTGTTTCGAGGGCAGCAGCGGCCTGCCGCTGGGGGAGGAAGCGCTGCGGGCGGCGGCGAAAGCGGAGCAGTGCCGTGAGGTGTTTATCATCGGCGATCGGTTGCCGCTCGAGGGGGAACGTTTCAGCGCGGCGATAGCCGAGCAGGCTACCGAATTCGCTTCGGCGACGACGATCGAAAGCGACACCGCGGTGGTGCTGTATACCAGCGGCACCACCGGCCGCGCCAAAGGGGCGGAGTTGACTCACGCCAATCTGGTGCTCAACGCCTTGGGATCGGTGCGGCTGTTCGACGGTTCGGAGACGGCCCCCGATCGTCACCTGGTGACCTTGCCGCTGTTTCACACTTTTGGTTCGACGGTGCAGATGAACGCCGGGTTCGCTTCCGCCGCCACTCTGGTGCTGGTCGAACGCTTCGACGCCGCGCAGGCCATCGCGCTGATGCAACGGCACGGCATCACCTTTTTCGCCGGGGTGCCGACCATGTATTGGGCGCTGTTGAATGCGTTGGATGAGCATACGGATATCAAAAGCTTGCGCAGCACGCTGCGTATGGCGGTGTCCGGCGGCGCCAGCCTGCCGGTACAGATCCTGGAGGATTTCTCGCGCCGCTTCGGCGTCAACATTCTCGAAGGGTATGGGCTGTCGGAGACCAGCCCGGTCGCCACCTTTAACCATCCCCATCGGGTAACCAAACCCGGCTCCATCGGCCAACCGATCTGGGGCGTGGAGGTGCGCCTGCTCGACGCCACCGGGCAGCCGGTCGACGGCATCGACCAGGTCGGGGAGATCGCGGTGCGCGGTTACAACATCATGAAAGGCTATCTGAACCGCCCTGAGGCGACGGCGGAGGTGCTGGAAAACGGCTGGTTCCGCACCGGTGACCTGGCGCGTCGCGACGCCGACGGCTTCTATTTCATCGTCGATCGGGCCAAGGACATGATCATCCGCGGCGGGTTCAACGTCTATCCGCGCGAGATTGAAGAGGCGCTGATTCGCCATCCGGCGGTGTCGTTGGTGGCGGTGATCGGCGTCGAGCATCCGTCGCTAGGCGAAGAGATCAAAGCGGTGGTGGTGTTGAAAGAGACGGAAGAGACGGAAGAGCCGATCGAGGAGGAAACGCTGATCGCCTGGAGCCGGGAGCGGCTGGCGGCGTACAAGTATCCGCGCATCGTCGAGTTCGTCGAGCGTTTGCCGATGACCAGTACCGGTAAGGTGTTGAAGCGCTGTTTGCGCTGAGGAAAATCCGGCCTGCCGGGGCAGGCCGGGATACGGGCATCAACCTGGGTAGATGCCGCGCTCTTTACGTGCGGTCAGGATGCGCTCACAGGCCACGATGTAAGCCGCGGTGCGCAGGCTGCACTCTTTCTCGGCCGCCTTGTTCCAGACGTGGACCATGGCGTCGGTCATGATCTTGTCCATACGCTCGTTGATCTCGGACTCGCTCCAGAAGTAGCTCGCCATGTCCTGCACCCACTCGAAGTAACTGACCGTTACGCCGCCGGCGTTACAGATAACGTCCGGGACCACGGTGATGTTACGGGAACGCAGAATGTCGTCCGCTTCTGGGAAGGTTGGGCCGTTAGCGCCTTCCAGCACCAGCTTGGCGCTGAGGATTTCGGCGCGCTGACGGGTGATTTGGCCTTCCAGCGCCGCAGGGATCAGGATGTCCATGTCGACCGACCAGAACGCTTCGCTTTCGATCTCGCTGGCGCCAGGGAAGCCGGCGATCTGCTTGTGCTTGGCCTGGTATTCGGTCAGCGCGGTCAGGTCGATGCCGTTGGCGTTGAACAGGGTGGCGGAGTGGTCCTGGATGGTGACGACGCGCGCGCCGACGCCAACGAACAGGCGAGCCGCTTCGCTGCCCACGTTACCGAAGCCTTGTACCGCCACTTTGGCGCCTTCGATCTGCACGCCCAGACGCTTGGCCACTTCGCTGCCGGTGACGAACACGCCGCGGCCGGTCGCTTTCTCACGGCCCAGGGAGCCGCCGAGGTGGATTGGCTTGCCGGTGACCACGCCGGTGATGGTGGTGCCGTGGTTCATGGAGTAGGTGTCCATCATCCAGGCCATTACTTTGGCGTTGGTGCCGACGTCCGGCGCAGGAATGTCTTTCTGTGGCCCGATGATGAAGCCGATTTCGCTGGTGTAGCGGCGGGTCAGTCGCTCCAGTTCACCTTCAGACAGTTTGAACGGGTCGACGCGGATGCCGCCCTTGGCGCCGCCGTACGGCAGGTTGACCGCGGCACACTTGATGGTCATCCAGGCGGACAGGGCCATCACTTCGTTCAGATCGACGTCAGGGTGGAAGCGGATACCGCCTTTGCCCGGCCCACGCGACAGGTTGTGCTGTACGCGGAAACCTTCGAAGTGACGGATGGTGCCATCGTCCATCTGCAGCGGGATATCGACAATCAAAGCGCGCTTAGGGTGACGCAGCGTATCAACCCAGCGTGACAGCTCGCCGAGGTAAGGGGCGACGCGATCGATTTGTTGCAGATATGTAGCCCAAGCGGTGGTGCTGCTGTCTGAAGCGTAGGATAGCTTTTCCATAACCAACCTTTATATATTAGAGGTATTTATTTCGTTTAACCGTGGATTAGCAAGCGCATAACACTTTGCGACGCTAAATTTACCACTAATTATGCCGGTTGTTAGCCCCCCTCTCATCGGGCCAGCGGACGGTTTTTCGCCGCCTGCAGGGCGGCAAATGAATAGTTAATTACTTTTCATCGACGCTGAGCGTGTGCATGCATACTTTATGCATATAAAGCGCATAAAAACCCTTTTTATCTATTTTTCAGAAGCTTGAATGTGATCAAAAAGTTTCATTTTATTTAACTGCCATGTTGACAATGGCGTTTCCCCCCGGCAGCGTTAAAATCCTGTTAAAACGCCGTCTGCCGCCACGTTTTGCGTGGGCGAAGAGGAGCCGGATTCGGGATTGTTTTAATGTGTTACGGCAGCGGAGAGGGTCTGAAACTGTGCTCACCTGAAACGGACGGGTGACCGCGAGCGGCCGGCCACCCGTTCAGGTTTTGCCAATCAGCGTTAAAGAAGACCGCGCCGCCGTGGCGTGGTCATCCGGCACGCATTACGCGCCGGTATGCTGATAGCGTTTTAATTCCACCGGCTCAGCGCCGATACTCGCCAGATATTCTTTTACGGACGCCGGCGCGGAAGCCCGCGTAAATTGGTAGATGTTTTCATCCGCATCCAACAGCGTCTCCCATCTTACAATGTTCACCCAGCGAGGTTCATTGTCTACGCTGATGCCTGAGTCACGCGAAATGAACCCGTTTTGGTTTGAGATAAATTCCTCTTCTACACGCTTGTCCAATATGGCAAACGCTTCAGGGCTGAGTGAGGCTGGCAGTTTAAAACTTGAAACTTCAATAATGTAGCCGTTGGCGGAACAGTCCGCCCTGGATTCATGGTTCATAGTAAAAGTCCTTTAAATTAAATTGCTTATACAACTCAAATTAAGCTGCATCCTTATTGCAGTACTGCAAGTTAAATTTATTCTCGATGCCAGAAGGAAATAGTTAGGAATAGTCCGAATTGGCGTTTTTCTTTATGTAAAAGATGATGATTTTTATGGGATTTTTCTTGGATAAAGGAGTCCGCTAATCAATTCGCGATCGGCATGAAGTGAATAATTCAATAAAGGGGGCGGGGATTAATGTCATTGGCAAAGGTGCGGCTTTTAAATAACAAAACGGCATGTGAATAAAGTGACTTTAAATATTTCCCTTTCCTCTTTCGCCTGGCGGGGGTATTTTTCCGACGAGCGGCAATGGCCAATTCTGATCGCGGGCGTGAACACTAAGGGCGTTTGCAGCGCCGCCGTCGGCGCAGGGGGCGCAAACGCCATCCGCTCGGCAAGCGGCGGCAACTGCGGTATGCTAAGCGGCTGAACAGCAAACCAAACCGGGCTATACGGAGACACCCCAGCGTGCCGAACTCTTCTTCTCAACTCGAACTTTTACGCTCGGTCGCCGACGGCATCGCGGCGCTGTTTTTCCCGAATGCGGAAGTGGTGATCCACGATCTGGCCACCAACAAGATTGCTTATCTGGCGAACAACCTGTCGAAGCGCAAACCGGGTGACGACGCCGGGCTGGACGACTTCGAGCTCGCCGGCGGCGCCGGCGTGACCGGCCCCTATGAGAAGCTGAACTGGGACGGCAAAAAGATGCGCTCGGTGAGCATCGCCGCGCGCGACGAGCAGGGCAAGCCCAGCTATCTGCTGTGCATCAACCTGAGCACCGCGATGTTCGAGGATGCCCGCAACGCGCTGGACATGTTCCTGTCGGTCACCCGGCTGCAGCCGCAGCCGCAAGCGCTGTTCAAAGATGACTGGCAGGAGAAGATCAACACCTTCCTGCACGACTGGCTGCGGCGCGAAAACGCCGCGCTCGGTGCGCTGAGCCGCGAACAGAAACGGCGGCTGGTCAGCGATCTCTATCATCAGGGGGCGTTCAAGGCCAAAAGCGCCGCCGACTACATCGCCAACGTGCTGTCGATGGGGCGCGCCACGGTGTACAAGCATTTGCGGGAACTGAAGCAGGAGTAAAGGCGGCGGGAAAGGCGGAAGAAATGGGCGGCGCTGGCCGCCCATTTTTGTTACCAGCGGTAGTTGACCGAAGCGATGATGCTTCGGCCGCTGCCGTAGAAGCAGGCGTACTCGCCGCTGCAGGATGAAACGTATTTCTTGTCCGTCAGGTTCTGTACGTTGAGCTGAAGCGCTGCACCGCGCAGCGCCGACGAAGCCTGGCCGAGGTCATATTTCACCATGGCGTCGTACAGCGTGTAGTGCGGCACATCGTACTGGCCGATGGCGTCGGCCGGCGCATCGCCGATGTAACGCACGCCGCTGCCGACGGTCAGGCCGTTCAGCGCGCCGTTCAGGAAGCTGTAGCTGCCCCAGGCGGACGCCGCGTGGCGCGGGATGCCCGCCGGGCTGTGGCCGATTTCGTCCGCCGAGTTGGAGTCTTTGGTCACTACGTCGGTGTAGGTATAGGCGGCGGTCAGCTTGATCTCCGGCGTCGGCTGAGCGTGCACTTCCGCCTCAATCCCTTTGGATTTCACCTCGCCGATCTGCTCGTAGGCGGAGGTGAGGCGGTTATAGGACGCCACATTGCGCTGGGTAATGTCGAACCAAGAGAGGGTCAGCAGGGTGTTGCCGCCCGGGATCTGGTACTTCACGCCCACCTCGGTTTGTTTGCCGGTGGTCGGCTTGAGCGGATCGGCGCCCGGCGCGCTCGGGTACAGGTTAGGATCGAACGAGGTGCTGTAGCTGACATACGGTGAAATGCCGTTGTCGAAGGCGTAAAGCAGGCCCGCGCGGCCGGTAAACTGGGCATCGTTGTAGGTCTGCTCTTTACCGCCGCTGGTGCGATCGCGGGTGTTGACCTGCGACCAGTCCTGACGGCCGGACAGCAGCAGGTTCCAGTTATTCCACTCCAGCTGGTCCTGCAGATACACCCCGACCTGATTCAGCGTCTTCAAGTCGCTGGAAGCCAGCGCCAGCGTGCTGCCATCGATGCTGGGGCGAACCGGGTTGGCCCAGTCGATCGGGTAGTCGTTGCCGCGATCGCGATACATCTTCGAATCGATATGGCTGTAGCGGTAATCCAGCCCGCCCAGCACCGTGTGCTTCACCTCGCCGGTGTCGAACAACCCCTTAAGCTGGTTATCCACGCCAAACTCGTTGGTCATCTGCGTTTCATGCTGCGCCATGCGGGTGACGGTATGGTCGTTGACCTTCGAGTTTACGTTATAAACCAGATAGTTATAGTCTTCATCGCGGTGGGTGAAGCGCAGGTTCTGGGTGAACGACAGCGCATCGCTGAAGTTATGCTCGAGGCTGTAGCCGATCGACGCCTGCTCGCGCCGCGACTTGTTGAAGCTGGGTTCGCTGATGTTGAAGTCGTAGGGCACATAGCCCGCGCTGGTCGGGAACAGCGTGCCGGCGCGCGGCAGGAAGTTGCGCGATCCGGCTTTCGGATCGTTCTGGTAGCTGGTCAGCAGCGTAAAGCTGGTGTCTTCGTTCGGCAGCCAGGTGAAGGCCGGCGCGATGGCCACCCGTTGCTGCTTGCTGTCTTTGACAAACTCATGTTCGGTTCTGGCGATGCCGTTCAGGCGGTAGAACAGGGTATTGTCGTCGTTGAGCTTGCCGCCGAAATCGAACGCCGTTTCCGCCAGATGGCGGTTGCCGGTGCTGAATTTGACTTCGTGAATGCTCTGGGCGGTAGGGCGCTTGCTGGTCATCACCACTACGCCGCCGGGGCTGACCTGGCCGTACAGCACGCCGGCCGGGCCGTGCACCATCTCCACGCGCTCCAGCAGCCAGGGATCGATCTGCCCGGCGCCGCCGTTTTGGCTCGAAAGGCCAAAGTGCAGGCCGTCGAGCAGCTTGGGCGCATAGCGGAAGCCGCGGCTGATCACTTCGTCATTGCGGTTGGAGTTGCCGCGGTAGGTGGTGATTACCCCGCTGGTGTAGTTCAGCGCGTCGGCGACCGACGCCGGCTCCTGGTCGTTCATTTGCTCGCGCGTCACCACTGAGATGGACTGCGGCGTTTTACGCAGAGAGGCGGCGGTCTTGGTGCCGGCGACGCTCTCTTTGGCGACGATCCCCTTGACCGGGGCGGTCACGCTGTTTTGCGCGTCGGCGGTCACCAGAATCGTCTCGTCCGCGGCGGCGGACGCGTGTGGCGCGAAGGGCAGTAAGGCCAGCGCCGATCCCAGCAACAGACGCTTGGCGGACATCGCCTCCGCGTTCGCGTTTTCTATCCCTTTGTTTTTAATCTTCATTATCTCTCCTGCATACCTGCTTTCGTGTGTCATGCCACCCTGATAAACCCCGAAATGCCGACAAGCGTTCTTCACCCGTCGACGCGGAAACGCCGTGTGTGCACGACGGTAAAAATCCGACAAATAGTATTGAAAATGATAATGAGTATCAATACGATTGTCAGGTTTTGTAAAAATCACTCATGTTATGTAAGGGGCGCTATGGAGTTTTTGCCGGAAAAGAGGCCAGAAAACGGTCATGAGGGATTGGCGGCGCAGTGGCTGCGTGAAGAGGCGGCAGGGCAGCCCGCGTGGTGGCAGAAGGTCGCCTCACACGGCACGCCCATCGTCGAGCCGCACGATGACCGCCACGTCAAAATGACCTGGCTGTGGCGCGATCCCGCCGGCGATGAACGGCACTCGCCGATATGCCGCGTTTACGCCGATATCAACGGCATTACCGATCATCACAGCACGTCCCCCAGCAGCCTGACTAGGCTCCCCGGCACCGACGTTTGGTACGGCGCCGCCGTTATCGATCGGCGCTGGCGCGGCAGCTACAGCCTGATCCCCATCACAGAGCGAGATCTTCCCCCCGTCTTCAGCGGCGACGACACGTTGCGCGATCGCCAGCAGCGCGCCTGGTGGGTATCGCTGTTCCCGCTGGCGATCGCCGATCCGCTGAATCGCCTTTCGCTGGGGCCTTCGCATCGCCCGCGCCCGGTTTCCCTGGCGCAAGGGCCGGATGCCGACGACCAAAGCGCCTGGCAGGCCGCCGATCGGCCATTGGATGAGGCGCGGCTACAGCTTTTTCAGTGGCGCAGCGAACGTCTGGATAACCAGCGGCGCGTTTGGCTGTATGCCAGCGGCGACGCGGCGGTGAAAGCGAACCGCCCGTTGGTGCTATTGCTCGATGGCCAAAACTGGATCGAAAGGCACGCGCTGTTGCCGGTGATCGAGCATGAAACCGCAAAAGGGCGGCTGCCGCCCGCGTGCTGGCTGCTGATCGATGCGATCGACGGTGAACACCGGGAAAACGAGCTGCCCTGCAACGCCGCCTTCTGGCAGGCAATCATCGAAGAGCTGCTGCCGCAGGCGCAGAAGCGCGAAGCGTTCAGCGAGGAAGGGGCGCGCACCGTCGTCGCCGGCCAAAGCTACGGCGGGCTGGCGGCGTTATATGCCGGTGTGCACTGGCCGGAACGTTTCGGCTACGTGCTGAGCCAGTCCGGCTCCTTCTGGTGGCCCACGGTGCAATTCGTTACCCAGTTCGAAAAACGCCACGAACTGGAGGAAGGCTGGCTGATACGCCAGGTTCGGCAACGCGACGCGGCGGCGCCCACGCTCACCGTGATTCAGCAAGCCGGCGATCGGGAGGCGGACATCGAATTCGTTAATCGCCAGATGCACCAGGCGCTGACGGCGGCGGGGCACCGCGCCGAATACCGCGTATTTTCCGGCGGGCACGATGCGCTCTGCTGGCGCGGCGGCCTGGTGGACGGCGTGCGCCAGCTGCTTTCCGCGATGGAATAACCCACACATTTTGACAGACAGGTAATGCAAATGACTCAGGAACAACAAAACCCGTTCGATGACGAAAGCCTCCGTTTCACCGTTTTGGTCAACGCGCAGCAGCAGTATTCGCTGTGGCCGCAGTTTGCCGAGACGCCGCAGGGGTGGCGCGTGCTGATGGGGCCGGCGTCGCGCGGCGAATGCATCGACTACATCGAAACGCACTGGCAGGACATGCGGCCGGCGGCGCTGAAAGCGGCGGATGCGGCGCGTTAAGCGCCAGGCAGCCACATCGATACATTCCGTTTGAGGAAAAGGACAGACACCATGTCAGAAACGCTTTCTTTGCCGGATACTCAGGTCGAGTATCGGGAGTATCCGCTGGTTGCAGCGCAACCGGGGATCTGGATCGCCGACCAAATCGCGCTGCGCCGCAACGGCTTCGCCGTGGCGCACTACACCGAACTGCACGGCGCTATCGATCGTTCGGCGCTGGAGCGCGCCATCCGTCAAGGGCTGGCCGAAGCGGATACGGTTCAGGCGCGATTCTTTGAGGCGCAGGACGGCCAGCCGGTGCAGCGTTTGCCGCTGATAGCCGACCCCGCACGCGTGCAGGCGCCGGAGTGGCTCGATTTCAGCGCACGGCCGGACGCCGAACAGGCGGCGCTGGCGCTGATGAACGACGATCTGGCGCAGGATCTGCCGGCAGACGGCGAGCGGCCGCTTTATCGCCATGTGGTGATCCGCGTCAGCGCCGATCGCTGGTTCTGGTACCAGCGCTTTCATCATCTGACCCTGGACGGCTTCAGCTTCGAAGCCATCACCCGCCGGATCGCCGATCTCTACCGCGCGCTGCGCCACGGGCTGGCGCCGGCGGCCTCGCCGTTTACCCCGTTCGGCAAGGTGGTGGAAGAGTTTCAGCAATGGCAAACGTCGCCCGCACGTGAGCGGGCGGCCGAATTCTGGCGCCAGCATCTGCGCGATTTGCCGTCGCCGCTGTCGTTATCGACGGAAAACCGGGAGGTTGAACCGGGCGCCCGGCCGCTCAAACAGGCGCTGGTGCTGCCTGAATCGCTGTTTGACGAAGCGCGGCGCGATGATGCGCTGCAGTCGCTGCAACCGGCCGATATCGTCACGGCGGCGCTGGCGATGTATCTGGCGCGCATGAGCGGCGAAACCCGCTTCTCAATCGGTTTTCCTTTCATGCGCCGGATGGGGTCGCAGGCGCTGGCGGCGGTCGGCCCGGTGGTCAACGTGCTGCCGCTGCTGCTGAACGTGACGCCGGATCTGTCGCTGGCGGACGTCTGCCAGGCCACCGTGGCGGAGATCAAGCAGGCGCGTCGCCATCAACGCTATGAGGCGGAGCAGATCAAACGCGATCTCGGTCTGGTCGGCGGCCATCAGGAACTGTATGGCCCGGTGGTCAACGTCAAGGTTTACCACGGCGCCTTGTCGTTCGACGGTCAGGCGGCCGTCACCCATACGCTGGCGATGGGGCCGGTCGACGATCTGGAGTTTGAGATCGGTTTTCGAAGCGGCGTGCTGACGCTGTCTTTGGTCGCCAACCCGGCCAAATACTCGCCGCGCACCTTGCATCATCACGCGGAGCGCATCGGCCATTGGCTGCAGCAGCTGGCGCGGCAGCCGCATCAGCCGCACGGTCAACTGGCGTTGATCGGCGAAGGGGAACTCAGACAACTCGCGGCCTGGGGGCGCGGCGCAGAGCTGGCGCCGCCGGCGGGCATGGTCTCGATCATGGATGCGTTCCAACGCCAGGTTGAGCGCCAGCCCGAGGCGTTGGCGGTGGCCTGCGGCGACGTGCGCCTCAGCTACCGGCAGCTCTCCGAACGGGTGATGCAGCTGGGGCGAGTGCTGATCGAAAGCGGCATCGGCGCCGAAGACGTGGTTGCCATCGGCATTCCGCGCTCGGTGGACACGCTGGTCGCGCTGTTCGGCGTGTTGGCCAGCGGCGCAGCCTATATGCCGCTCGATCTGGACTATCCGCGTGAACGTTTGGCGCTGATGTGCGACGACGCGCGGCCGGTGATGTTGCTGACCCACCGCGCCACGCGGGCCAACATGCCGGATCTGCCGCAGGTATTGTGCCTGGACGACGCCCCGTGCCTGGCGCGCTGCGCGGCCGCCGAGAGCACGCCGATAACGGATGCAGAGCGGCGCGTGCCGCTGAGCGAGGCGCATCTCGCCTATATGATTTACACCTCCGGCTCGACCGGCAAACCCAAGGGCGTCATGTCCACCCACCGCGGGCTGCTGAACCTGTTCCTGTCGCATCAGGCCTCTCTGTTCGGCCCGGCGATCGAAAAATTCCAGGCTCGCCACGCGCGCCGCTTGCGCGCCGGCCATACCGCCTCGTTTTCTTTCGACTCCTCCTGGGAACCGCTGTTCTGCATGATGATGGGCAGCGAACTGGTTATCTTCGATGAGGAGCTGCGCCGCGACCCCTGGGCGCTGCTGGAACAAACCCAACAGACGCCGATCGATCTGCTGGACATCACGCCGTCGTTCTTCTCGCAACTGGTGGACTGCGGCCTGCTGAAGGGGCAGTTTCCGCTGCCGTCGTTCGTGATGATCGGCGGCGAGGCGGCGACGCCGACGCTGTGGAACCTGATGCAGCAGCATCCGGAGGTGGAGATCCACAACTATTACGGCCCGTCCGAATACACCGTCGATACCCTCGGCGCGCCGGTGACGGCCGCAGACCAGCCGGTGATCGGCCGTCCCCTCGCCAATACCTCAGTTTGGCTGCTCGACAGCCGCCTGCAGCCGGTGCCGATCGGCGCGGCGGGCGAGCTGTACATTTCCGGCAAAGGCATTGCACGCGGTTACCTGCGGCGTCCGGATCTGACGGCGGCGCGCTTTGTCGCCAACCCGTTCGCCGAAGGCGAGGTGATGTACCGCAGCGGCGATCTGATGCGCTGGAGCGCGGAGGGCCAGCTGGTGTTCATTGGCCGGACCGATCACCAAATCAAGGTGCGCGGCTTCCGCGTCGAGCTGGGTGAGGTGGAAAGCGCCTTGGCCGCCTTGCCGGACGTGGGGCGAGCGGTGGTGATCGCCGAGCCGATCGGCGCCACCTATCGCCTGATCGGCTACTGCTCGGTGCAGGATGACGCGCGCCGCGCCTCGCCGGCGCTGCAAAACGAGCTGCTGGAGCAGCTGGCGCAGCGTCTGCCGGATTATATGGTGCCGGCGATCCTGGTGGTGATGCCGGAGCTGCCGCTCAACGTCAACGGCAAGATTGACCGCCAGGCGCTACCCAAACCGCAGGAGACGCTGGCGCAAAGCATTCGCGAACCGGCCACCGAGCAGGAAAGGCTGATTTGCTGCGCGATGGCCCACCTGTTGGGGATGGATCGCGTCGGCGCCGACGACGATTTCTTTGCGCTCGGTGGCGACAGCATCTCGGCGATGGGGTTGGGCACCGCCCTGCGGCGCAACGGTTATCTGCTGCGACCGCGCGAGATCTTCGCGCTGCACACCCCCGCGCGCATGGCGCAGGCGATGCAGCCGCTGGCCGTAGACTCTCAGGCCGCACGCAGCGTGCAGCAAGGCCCGATCGACGGGCTGCCGATCCTGCACTGGTTCGCCGAGACGGGCGATATGCATCGCCGCTTCGCGCACGGCGTTTTCCTGCGCGTGCCTGCCGAGCTGCAACCGGAACAGCTGCGTGATGCGTTGGACCAGCTGCGCGCGGCGCACCCGGCGCTGGGCGCCAGGATCCGCGATGGCCGGTTGGTGGTTGAAGAAGCCGCTACCGCTGAGCTCATGCAGGTTCAGACCGTATCCGGCGAACTGGAGCCGGCGGCGGAACAGGCTTTCGACGCCGCACTCGAGCATCTCGATCCGGCGGCCGGCGCCATGATGCAGGCGATCCTGTTGCAGCGCGACGGGCAGAGCCTGGGGCTGGTGCTGGCGATCCACCACCTGGTGGTCGACGGCGTTTCCTGGCGCATCCTGCTCGAGGAGCTGCGGCAAGTGGCCGACAGCGCCATGCAGGGGCGGCCGATCACGCTGCCGCCGGAAGAAACCTCGCTCTATGAGTGGTCCGCGCGTTTACGCGCCGACGTGGAACGCCGGGAAGCCGAGCTGCCGTTCTGGCGGCAAATGCTGGCGGACGGCGTGCCGCGTTTGGGCCGGCGCGCGCTGGAACCGCAGACCGATCGCATCGCCTCGGTGAGCGAGCGGCGCACGCTGCTCGACAGCCGGTTGACCGCCGCGCTGCTCGGCACATTGCCGCAGGATTATCGCGCCCAGGTTGAAGAGATCATGCTGTGCGCACTGGCTCAGGCATGCCGCCGCCGTTTCCAGGCCGCTTCGCTGCGTTTCTCTCTGGAGTCGCACGGCCGCGCCGAACTGGATGACGGCCTCGATCTGGCCCGCACCGTGGGCTGGTTGACGGCGGAGTATCCGCTGCGCATCGAACTGCATGACGCCGAGCACAATGAGGCCGTGCGCGCGGTGAAACGGGCGACGCGAGCGGTGGCCGATCGCGGCGTCGGTTACGGCCAGCTGCGTTATCTGCATCCGCAGCGTGACGATCTGGCGGCGCTGGCGCAGCGCAACGCCCCGGAGATTTTATTCAACTACCTCGGGCGCTTCAGCCAGGATGAGGGGCACTGGACGCCGCAGCGCAGCCAAAACCGCTTCCGCGACGCCTTCGCCGTGGCGCAGGATGCGCAGCAGGCGCCGTCTTACGGGCTGGAAGTGAACATCTTTGTCGAGGAACGGCGCGACGGCGCCTGCCTGGCGATCAACTGGAGCTGGCTGGAGGGAGTTTTCAGCGAGAGCGACATTGCGCAGCTGCACAGCGGCATCGAGCAAGCGGTGCGTTCACTGTGCGAATTTGCCGAACGGCATCCCGAACGCGCGGCGGCGACGTTGGTGGCGGCCGAGATCGCCCAGCCGGGCGCCGATGATGAGGCGGTGCGCGCCTGGGAGCGGGAGTGCGGGCCGTTAGCCGCGGCGCTGCCGCTGTTGCCGCTGCAACACGGCCTGCTGTTCCATGCGCAGACGGCGCAGCAGGGCGGCAGCTATAACTCGCTGACGCGCCTGAGCCTCTGCGGCGAACTGGACGCGCATCAACTCCAGCAGGCGCTGGATGCGGTGATCCGCCGCCATCCGCAATTGGCCGCCCGATTTAACCGCGAGGGCGAGCCGCTGCAGCTGATACCGCAGCAAAGCCATTGGCCGCTGGACAACCACGCGCTGCCGCCGCTGACGGAAGAACAAGAAGCGCAGGCACTGCACCGGCTGGAGCAGCAGGAACTGCAGCGCGATCTTTTCAACCAGCCGGGCGCGATGCTGCACGCGCTGTGGGTCAAACACGGCGATAGCGAACGCTACACGCTGTTCCTTAACGCGCACCACCTGATCGTCGACGGCTGGTCGACGCCGGTGGTGCTCAACGATCTGATGCTGGCCCTGCGTGAAGGCGAGCAGGCGTTGCCGCCGCTGCGTTCGAACTATGCCGATATCGTGCGCCGCCTGACCGCGCGGGATGCCGAAGCCTCGCGCCGCCTGTGGCGCGAGACGCTGCAGGACGTGCGCCCGACGTTGCTGTTCGGTGAAACGCAGGACGAACGCGTGCATGAGCTGGAAATGACGCTGCCGCCGGCCGAGGAAAGACGCTTGCTGACCCTGTGCCGCGAACGCGGGTTGACGCTCAATACCGTAATGCAGGGCATTTGGGCATTGCAGCTGGCCAGCTGTTGCGGCCAGCAGGACGTGGTGTTCGGCTCGCCGGTTTCCGGCCGTTTTGGTCAGATAGAAGGGATCGAGGAACACGTCGGCCTGTTCAGCAACACGCTGCCGGTGCGGGTTCGTCTGCAGCACGACCGTCCGTTGACGGAACAGCTAATCGACCTGCAGCACCGGCAGATTGAACTGCTGGAGCACGACGATTTGGGGTTAGGGGAAATTCAGCACCTGGCCGGGGCGGGCACGCTGTTCGATACGCTGTTGGTGGTGGAGAACTACCCGGACAACGACGCTCTGCTGGGCGGCGCCGGATCGCTGCGCTGCGACGCCATCCGCAACAAAGGCTATACCCACTATCCGCTGACGCTGCTGGTGCTGCCGGGCGAACGTCTGCGCCTGCTGATGGAGTACCGCGCCTCGGTGCCGCAGCCTGAGCGCTTCGCCGCGCGGCTGATGGCGCTGCTGCAACAGTGGATCGCCCAGCCGGATCTGCCGCTGCCGCGCTGGCAGTTGCAAACCCCACAGGAGCAGGCGCTGATCGCGGCGATCAACCGCACCGGGCAGGCGGTGGCGGACACCACCTTGCATCAGGCGATCGCCGATCAAGCGCGGCGCACGCCGGAACGCATCGCGCTGCAGGATGCCGGGCACAGCCTCAGCTACCGTGACATGCAGCGCCAGGCCGCGCTGCTGGCCGAGCGGCTGACGGCGGCCGGCATTCAGCCGGGGGATATCGTCGCGGTGGCGTTGCCGCGCTCCGTGCGTCTCAGCCTGGCGCTGACGGCGATTGTGCAGACCGGCGCCGCCTGGTTGCCGCTGGACACCGGCTACCCGAACGAGCGGCTGGCCTACATGGTGGAGGACGCCAAGCCGCGGCTGATTATCACCGAAAGCGCGTTGGATACCCGCTTCGCCGCGCTGGCGCCGACGCTGCTGTTCGATGCGCTGGACGAGAGCGGGCGCGAACCGGCGCCGCGCCAACCGGCGGGGAACGGCGATTATCCCGCCTACGTGCTGTATACCTCCGGCTCTACCGGGCGGCCGAAAGGCGTGGTGGTGAACCACCGGGCGATCGTCAACCGCCTGTTCTGGATGCAGCACGAGTATGCGCTCGATGCGCAGGACGTGGTATTACAGAAAACGCCGTGCAGCTTCGACGTTTCCGTCTGGGAATTCTTCTGGCCGCTGATGGTCGGCGCACGCCTGGTGATGGCGCCGCCGGAGGCGCACCGCGATCCGCAGGCGCTGACGACATTGATCGACGACTATGGCGTGACCACGCTGCATTTCGTTCCGTCCATGTTGGCTATCTGGGTGGAGGCGCTGAACGAACGGGCGCCACAGCGCGCCGCCGCCAGCCTGAAACGCGTGTTCTGCAGCGGTGAGGCGCTGTCGTGTGAACTGGCTTCCCGTTATCAGGCGTTGGTTACCGCGCCGCTGCACAACCTGTACGGCCCGACGGAGGCGGCGGTCGATGTCACCTACCAACCGGCGTCCGGCGCGGCATTGGCGGCGGTAAACGGCGCCGGCGTGCCGATCGGCAAACCGGTCTGGAACACCCAGCTGAGCATTCTTGACGCCATGCTGCGGCCGGTGCCCGTCGGCTGCGCCGGCGATCTTTACCTGCGCGGCATTCAGCTGGCCGATGGCTATCTGCATCGGCCGGGGCTGACGGCGCAGCGGTTTGTCGCCGATCCCGCCGGCAATGGCGCGCGCATGTATCGCACCGGCGATATCGCCCGCTGGCTGGAAGACGGCAGCGTCGAGTATTTGGGACGCAGCGACGATCAGCTGAAGATCCGCGGCCAGCGCATCGAGCTGGGCGAAATCGAGCAGGCTCTGCTGGCACAGCCGGGGGTAGCGCAAGCGGCAGTGCACGCCATCGAGCTGGGCGAGGGCGCGACGGGGCTTGGCGGCGCCGATATGCGCCAGCTGGTCGCCTGGCTGATCGCCCAACCGAGCGTGACGCTGGATACCGCCGAGCTGCATCAGGCGCTGGAGCAGCGTTTGCCGGCGCACATGATGCCGGTCAGCTATGTCATGACCGACCGCTTCCCGCTCAGCGCCAGCGGCAAGCTGGATCGCAAGGCGTTGCCACGGCCGCAGCTGGCCCTGCAAGCCGGGCGTGCGCCGCAGGGCGACAGCGAACGCCTGCTGGCGGCGCTGTTCGGGGAACTGCTGGGGCGCGAGACGGTGTATGCCGACGACGACTTCTTCGCGCTGGGCGGCCATTCGCTGCTGGCGATGCGTCTGGCGGCTGAGCTGCGTCGGCGCGTCCCGCGGCCATTGAGCGTCGGGCAGATCATGTTCGCCCGCAGCCTGGAGAAGATGGCGCACCTGCTCGATGACGCGCAGGCGGCCAACTCGGCCGAGAGCCGCGGCGTCGGCGAATGCCTGCAGCTGCGGGCCGGCCAAGGCCCGGCGCTGTTCTGCCTGCATCCGGCTTCCGGTTTCGCCTGGCAGTACTCGGGGCTGAGCCGTTATCTGCCGGGGAGCTACCCCATCATCGGGCTGCAGTCGCCAAGACCGGATGGCGCCATCGCCACCTGCGAGGATATCGAGCAGATGGTCGATCGTCATCTCGCTAATCTGCGCCGCCTGCAGCCACAGGGGCCTTACTACCTGCTGGGCTATTCGCTCGGCGGCACGCTGGCGCATTCGATGGCCGCGCGCCTGCAGCAGCAGGGCGAAGAGGTGGCGTTCCTTGGGATGCTGGATACCTATCCGCCGGAAGGCCAGGATTGGACCGGCCCCAGCGAGGAGGAGGCGCAGAAAGAGGTGGCGCAGGAGCAGGCCGAGTTTATGGCGGAAGATCATGGCGATCCGGCGCTGATGGCTGAGAAGGCGGCGATGTTCGACAGCATCGTCGCCAACTACCGCGACGCGGTGCGCATTCTGTCCCAGGCGCGCAGCCGGCGTTTCCACGGCACGGCAACGCTGTTTGTCGCCGACCAGACGCTGCCGCCGGAGATGGATATCGACGCCGTGTGGGCGCCGTATCTGGATGGGCTGATCTGCCATCACCAGCGCTGCGAACACGCGGACATTCTGTCGCCGGCTTCGCTGGAGACGCTCGGCCCGCTATTGCACCAGCTGCTGACGCGGCAATACGGGTTGGTATAACGCAACCGGGCCGGGGGGCGTGCGTCCCGGCCCGTACTAAAACATGATATGCAGGACACTATGGCCAGACCTTCTTTTTTTCTTGATTTCAGCTTGCTGAGAAGCAATGCGCATTTCCGCGCGATTTTCTGCGCCCGCATGCTGTCGGTGTTTTCCCTCGGCATGTTGGCGGTGGGGGTGCCGATCCAGATCCAGGCGATGACCGGCTCCACGTTGCAGGTGGGCGTGGCGGTGGCGCTGGACGGGGTGGGCATGTTTATCGGCCTGATGCTGGGCGGCGTGCTCGCCGATCGCTACGATCGCCGCAAGCTGATCCTGTTTGCGCGCGGCACCTGCGGGCTGGGCTTTGTCGCCCTGAGTCTGAACGCCTTCGCCCCGGCGCCGTCGCTGTGGGCGCTTTACCTGCTGGCGGCCTGGGACGGGTTCTTCGGCGCGCTGGGCATGACGGCGCTAATGGCGGTGATCCCGCTGCTGGTCGGGCGTGAAAACCTGGCGGCGGCGGGGGCCTTGAGTATGGTAACGGTGCGCATCGGCGCGATCCTGGCGCCGGCGCTGGGCGGGATCATCATCGTGTTCGGCGGCGTGGGGCTGGCGTTCGCCGTGGCCGCCGCCGGGACGCTGGGCACCCTGATCCCGCTGGTGCGCCTGCCGACGCTGTTGCCGCAGCAGCAGGAGCCGGAACACCCGCTGCGCGCGCTCGCCAGCGGCTTCCAGTTTGTCTGGCGCAATAAGGTGGTGGGGTCGGTGGTGCTGCTGGGAATGCTGATGAGCATCGTCGGCGCCGTCAGGGTGCTGTTCCCGGCGTTGGCGCAGGGCGCTTACCACGTCGGTGCGTCCTCTATTGGCCTGATGTATTCCGCGGTGCCGCTCGGCGCGATGCTGGGCGCGCTGACCAGCGGCTGGGTGGGGCGATACGCTCGTCCCGGCGTGCTGATCCTGGTCGCCGCCATCGTCGCATTTACCGCTATCGCTTCGCTGGGGCTGTTCAACCACCTGGCGCCGGCGCTGCTGGCGCTGGTGTGCTACGGCTACGCCAACGCCATCGCCTCGCTCCTGCAATTCATGCTGATCCAGAGCAACACGCCGGATCATCTGCTGGGGCGGGTGAACAGCCTCGGCACCGCGCAGGACGTAACCGGCGATTCGATCGGCGCGCTGGGACTCGGCGTACTGGGCAGGGTGTTTACTCCATTGATGAGCGTGCTGTCGTTTGGCGCATTCGCCGCCGTGCTCGGCGTGCTGGTGGCCTTCAGCGTGCGCACGCTGCGCCAGTGCCGGCCGGCGGACGCGTTGGTCGAGCACGATGAGCCCGCTGCGGCAACCTCAGCGGCGGCAGACAACTAACCCGTCACGGCACCGGCTGTTCCGGCCGGTGCTGCTCCCCCCAGTTGCACATCATGTCGATCACCGGGATCAGCGAACGCCCGCGCTCGGACAGACTGTACTCCACCTTGGGCGGGATCTGCGGATACTCCTTTCTCACCACCAGGCGATCTTTTTCCAGCTCTTTGAGCGTCGAACTCAGCGTTTTGTACGAAATGGTGCCGATGCAGCGCTGCAGCTCGTTGAACCGCAATACCGGCTTATACAACGCCAGCCAGTAGAGAATAATCATTTTATATTTGCCGTTGATCACCGACAGCGTATAGCCATAGCCGGTGTCTTCGAGGCTGATGCCCGTTGGGCTGCAGTGGGATTCGGCGGTCATTAGGTACTTTATCCAGGGTAAGTATGTGTCGTGAGTGTGCGTATTTTACATTGTTCCAGCATAACCTATGATGCGCCGGTAGACACCTGACTGGAGAAATCGATATGAAAACCTTGGTGGTGGTGACCCATCCCGATATGGCGAGCTCGGTGGTCAATAAACGCTGGCTGGAGGAGCTGCGGCGCTATCCGGAGCGGTATACCGTGCACGAACTGCATCAGGCCTATCCGGATTGGCAGATCGACGTCGCCCAAGAGCAGCGGCTGATTGAAGCCCATGACAACATCGTACTGCAGTTCCCGATTTTCTGGTTCAGCAGCCCGCCGTTGCTGAAAAAATGGCTGGACGACGTGCTCACCTACGGCTGGGCCTACGGTTCCCGCAGCGGCTACAAGATGCAAAACAAGAAGCTGGCGTTGGCGGTCACGGCGGGGGTGCGTGCAGAGGATTACGCGCGCGACGGGCGCTATCGTTATTCGCTGGAGGAAATCTTCCGGCCGTTTGAAGTCACCGCCGGCTACGTGCGGGCCGACTATGCCTCGTTCTTCGCCTTTTACGGCAAGGAGGCCGCGTCGGACGGGACGGTGGAACCGCTGCAATCCCACGAGTTGGATCGCAGCGCGCAAGGCTACCAGGCATTTCTCGCTGCCCTGAATTAACGCCGCGCCCCGGATGCGCCAGAGCGTGCGCATCCGGCTACTCGATGTGAACGCCGAAACCGTCTTGCCCCGGCGCGAGATGCGCTTTCAGCGTCAGCTGCGGGATCAGATAGTCACCGGCGTTCTGCCGCCGAAAGCGGATTGGCTCGGCGTTCCACAGATTATCCAGCCGCTGCCCGAGCTGTTCGCACAGGGCGGCAAAGCGTGCCTCATCGGTTTTGCCGGCGCGGTAGGTGACGAACGGCGGCAGCACCTCGAAGCCTGGGTAGTGCAGCATGCCGTGCTGGATCGGGAACAGGATATCGTCGATCGGCCCGTTGATGCCGCGCGGGGCGTAATGGGACTCCCAGCCGCCGGCGGTGACGATCAGCATCGCCCGTTTGCCAGCCAGCGTCCCCTCGCCGTAACGGTCACCCCAATGGGTGTCGGAATGCTCACCCACGCCGTAGGCAAAACCATAGGCATAGACACGCTCGAACCAGCCTTTCAGAATCGCCGGCATCGAGAACCACCACAGCGGAAACTGCAGCAGCACCGCATCCGCCCAACGCAATTTTTGCTGCTCCCGTGCGATATCGGCGCTCTGCATGCCGTTGGCGAACGCGCGCTGCGAATCCAGCGAAGGATCGAAACGAGCCGTTGCCGGGCCTTCCAGACTGTCGTCAGCGTCGAGCGCCGCTTTCCACTTCATGGCGTACAGATCGGACACTTGTACCTGATGGCCGGCCTGCGTCAGGCGTTCAACGGCGAAATTTTTCAGTGAGCCGGTCAGCGACAGCGGCTCCGGGTGGGCGTAAACAATCAGCACATTCATAACAGCTCTCCTTGGTGTGAGAGCTGCAGGTTAGGGCGTTAGTCGGTATATTAGAAATGAATTACCCTTATTCCAGGTATAACTATGAATAATTTAAGGCGGCTGGATCTCAACCTGCTGGTGACGCTCGACGCGCTGCTGGCGGAGCACAACGTCACGCGCGCGGCGCAGCGGCTCAATTTCTCCCAGCCGGCGGTCAGCGTGCATCTCGCCAAACTGCGGGCGATCTTTGACGATCCGCTGCTGTTGCCCGGCCCGCGCGGCATGCGTCCGACCGCCAGAGCGGAACAGCTGCGGGAACCGTTACGTCAGGCATTGGCGGCGCTCGAGTTGGCGGTGACGCCGGCGACGCCGTTCGATCCCGCCGTGGCGACCGATACCTGGCGCGTGGCTGCCTTTGACTACGGCGAATCCACCATCGTGCTGCCGGCGCTGAACGGTTTACGCACGGCGGCGCCCGGCACCCGGCTGGCGGTGTTGGAGATCGCCCCAGCGCGCCTCGCCAAACGGGCGGAGCAAGGGGAAATCGACCTGGCGTTTCATACCCGAGAAGGTGCGCCATCCGGCCTGCGGCAGCGCACGCTGTTTAGCGAACGCTATGTGCTGGTGGGCCGGGTCGGCCACCCCAAGCTGCATGCCAGGCTGACGCCGGCGCAATTTTGCCAATTGGAGCAGGTGATGGTCTCGCCGGACGGCGGCGGGTTCTATGGTATGACCGACAGGGCGTTGGCGGACGTGGGGCTGACGCGGCGGGTGGTGCTTTCCGTGCCACATTTTCTGTTCGTTATCTCGGTGCTGACGCAGTCCGATTTGGTGGCGATGCTGCCGGAGCGGCTGGTGCGCAACCAGCCTTTATTACAACGGCTCGAGCCGCCGCTGGCGGTGCCGGGCTTTGAAATGACCATGCTGTGGCACGAACGATCGCACCGGGATCCCGCTCACCGGTGGCTGCGCGAACATATCGTGCGTTCAGTGTGAGCGGGTTGGCGGGTTAAAGGGAGAAGCGTTTTTTGATTCTGTCGATCGGCGTGCCATCGCTGAGCGGCACCTGCGGCAAACGGTCGTAATCGCGAAAGCCCATTTTGTGATAGTAGGCGAGGCCACCGACGTTATCCGCCCGAATGGTGGCGTTGATGTGCTTGAAACCGTGCGACTTCGCCGCCGCTAATGTGGCAGGGAACAACGCACTGCCGACGCCGCGCACCTTCGGCGACAGGCGGGAAAAGGTGGCAATATCTGCGGTATCGGGCGGCAGGGCATCATCTGCGCTCAGCGACTGGAAGCCCACCAACAGCCCATCCACCTCCGCGACCTGGCAGCTCAGCGCATTGCTGCCGCTGATGAACCATTCGCTGAATTCGGCGGGGGTGAGGGGCGTTTCTATCGCCGTCGTGCCGCCGGCGCCGATCACGTCATTCAATAACTGCGTCAGGGCTTCAGCGTCTTGCAGGGTTACCGTTCTGATCTTCATTGCGTTGCTATCTCCTATGATGAATCGGCTGGAACCATCGAAAGAAGATAGACGCAGACGTCCGATAATGAAATATCGGAACGTGCCGGACCAAAAGACAGTGAAGGGAATTACATGAACAGGAAGCGGTCGGCCAGCGGAACCCCACGTTCGAGGCGCGGCGGCAACGCGTCGTCACGATCGTCAGGCTGAGCAGCCTGCGGCGCGACGTCTTCGGCTTTTTCAATCATCAGCTCGCCGAGCAGGGCCAGAAAACGAGTGAGCTTTTGCATATTCCCTCCGGATCCTTGATTACATTGAGAGTGATACTAATCGCCGCTCAACCGAATGGGAAAAACTTAAAACTCATATCCTAAGAACCGGATCGCATATCGCCTGACCGGGCGACGGTTGCCCATCGCCCGGTGTACGGTTTAGAAGGTGACGTTAACCTTGGCCCACAGGGTGCGGCCCGGCTCATTCACCGCGCTGTTGGCCGAATACCCGAAGGCGCTGTTGCCCGCCAGGTTGAGGTGTTCGCTGTAGGTCTTGTTCAGGATGTTATCCAGACCGGCGCTCAGCTTGACGTTTTTATTCACCTTGTAGGCGGCGTTGGCGGAAAGCACGCCGAAGCCGGCGCTTTCGGCAAAGTCTTTGCCTACCACGTTGCCTTCGTTGATCGCCACGCGGTGTTGGCTGCTGACCAAACGCCACAGGCCGGTGCCGCTCCAGTCGCCGTACTCATAGGTGAGCCCCAGACGCGCCTCCAGCGGCGGGATCTGCGGCAGCGGCCGGCCGTCGCTGGTGTTTTTGCCCCAGGAGTAGGCCAGGCTGGCGTCGGTTTTCCAGTGCTCGCTCAGCTGGTAACCCATGCCCATTTCGCCGCCCATGATGTTGGCGTTGACGTTATCGGCCTGGCTGAGACGCGCGTTGTGCGGATCGTATTTGAACAGGATGAAGTCATCGACGCGGCCCACGTAAGCGGAGACCCAGCCGTTGAAGCGTTTGCCGTTGTACTGCGCGCCGATGTCGAGCTGCGTGGTTTTTTCGCTCTTGACGCTGGAGAACGGATCCTTGCTGCCGTTCGGGCCGAGCTTCGGCGAGAACAGCTCCCAATAATCCGGGAAGCGCTCGGTATAACCGACGCCGGCATACAGCATCAGCGGCAGGTCGGCCAACGTATGCTCAAGACGCATAAAACCGCTCGGCAGGGTGTCCGAACGTTCCCCGTCGCTGCCGCTGCGGAAATTCTCCACCAGGGTGCGGTCAAGACGCGCGCCGCCGATCAGTTTATCCTGTTCGCTGGTGGACCAGGTCAGTTCACTGAAGGCGCCGTAGCTGTTGAACTGGGCGTCTTTTTCCCAGCTGCCGCGGCTCATGCTGCGGTGGGTGTTGGTTTGGGTGTCCAGGCCGCTTTCAAGCTTCACGTCCTGCCACTGCCAGGTGCCCATCACGCGGCCGCCGACGGTGCGGCGATCGAGCTGCATCGTCATGCCTGAGGACATCATGTGCCCGCCGTGGCCGCCCATGCTCATAGCGCCATGGCCCCCGTGGCCACCCATGCCGCCGCTGCCCGGCGAGCGCAGGGTAACGTTGTCCATCACGTGGTTGGCGTAGTTGTAGTAGACCTGCGCTTCCAGCTTATCCAGCACCTCGCCGATGTTGGATTTTTCCACCCGCATGCCCAGGCTTTCGCGCTTGAACTGCGAACCGTCCATGCTGCGGCCGGCATAGCGCGCTTCGCCGTTGCCGCGGCCCATGGTCACTTCCAGCAGCGTGTCGTTGTCCGGCGTCCAGCCGAGCGCCAGATCGCCATTCCACTTGTCCCAGCGTGACGGCACGCGCGTATTCGTTCCGTCCTGATAGTCGTTGGAGCGGGATTTGTTGGCCATCACCCGCAGGTAGCCTTGTTCGGCACCGAGGCTGGCGTCTATATTCTCGTCCCAGCGGCCGTTGGAGCCGGTCAGCACGCTGGCGTTGCCCTTGATGCCCGGTTTGTCGAAGCGCGGGCGTTCACGCTCGAAACGCACCGTGCCCGCCGACGATCCCGGCCCCCACAGCACCGTCTGCGGCCCCTTGGTGATGGTCAACAGATCGAAGCTTTCCGGCGAGATGTAAGAGGTCGGCGCATCCATCCGCGCTGGGCAGGCGCCCAGCATTTCCGAACCGTCGGTGAGGATCTTCAACCGCGAACCGAACATGCCGCGGAACACCGGATCGCCGTTGGTGCCGCCGTTGCGGATCTGCGAAAAGCCGGGGATGGTTTTCAGGTAGTCCGAACCGTCGCTGGCCGGCACCGGCTGGCGCGGGGTTTTCGGCGAGGTGACGATGGTCAACGGGGAGTAGAGCGGCGCGGTGACGGTGATCACGTCGCCATCATTAACCTGTGCGTCGGTAGGGTGCTGATGCGCCTGCGCCGCGTGGCCGGCCAGCAGGAACAGCGGCATGGTGGTGGTGATGGCGCGGGTAACGGCGTTCTTTTTATAAGTCGGTTTAAACATCATCTTTCCTTAAGCTAACTCTTTTCCGTTCTTGGCCGTGGGATTATTCAGGCGTGGGGCGGCCTGGCGAAAATCACCATCGGAAAATACGGGGGTTAATTCCATCAACGTGGAAATAACCGGATTAATAATGTCGTCTCGATGATTAACCGTTGGGCGAATTAATTCCGCCGGGTTGAAGCGATCAACGGCAATACAGAGAGCGGCAATGGGCTTATTGTTAAATCAGAGGAAAGAGACGGGGGGCGCGCGCGGCTGTAATTCGGTGTGAACGACGTGGGCAAACAGGGGAACGAGATAGTGAATCGGCGGCGGGCGCGAAGCCAGCAACTGGGACCAGAACAGCGGGGCGTGGCTCACGTCCAGCAGCGGCGCGTGCAGCAACAGCACGCAGTAGCCGCAGGCGCTGTCGTCCATCATCATCGCCATGTTGTGATGGCCGCCGCCGTGCTGCATCAGCGGCTGTGAGGCTTTTTCAGGCTCAGGCGGCGGCGAGTGCATCCCGTGATGCATCGGCATCTCCATGCCGCAATCCGCCATGACGGTCGTTCCAGCACTTCCGGCGCGTACATGCTCCAGGGATCGCGAGACCACCGGCGCAATGAACAACATCAGAATGGCAAACATCCCTAACCAGGCGGCGGCCCGATGTCGCGATGCAGAGCGCTGAATTAACGACACAATCAACCTAAAAAAAGGGTTAACACAGGGTAGGGAATTGTACTGGTTTATGTCGAAATGTTAAAACCTTTTATTTCTGGTCAACGGTCTGTTGATGAATATATTATCGAATAAGCGCTTTAATTCTGACCAAAGGCTATTTTTTTGGCACCAATAACGTGATGGGGACAATATTAATGACGGAAAAACTGGCGAGCACCATTATCCCACTTTATGACGAACATGCTGCCGCCTGGGAACGCCTCAGACCCACCACGCTGTTTGAACGGCCGTGGCTCGATCGCTTTTTGCAGCTCACCCCGGCCAATGCGCGGCTGCTGGATCTCGGCTGCGGCAATGGCGCGCCGATCGCCGCCTATTTTATCGAACAGGGGTATCGGGTCACCGGCGTCGATGGTGCTCAGGCGATGATCGCGCGCTGCCGGCAGCGTTTTCCTCAGCAGGAGTGGCGACAAATGGATATGCGCCAGCTGGATTTGGCGACGAAGTTCGACGGCCTGCTGGCCTGGGACAGCTTCTTTCATCTGGCGCGCGACGATCAGCGCCGCATGTTTCCGCTGTTCAGACGGCATGCCGGGCCGCATGCCGCACTGATGTTCACCAGCGGCCCTGCCGACGGCGTGGCGATCGGCAGCTTCGAAGGCCAGCCGCTGTTTCACGCCAGCCTGGCGCCGGAGGAGTACAGACGTTTATTGCAGGAGAACGGCTTCCGCGTGGTCGACCATGTGGTGGAAGATCCCGCCTGCGGGGGAAGAACGGTCTGGTTGGCGCAGGGTGTTGAGTGACAATGTCACGGGCAGATCCCCCAAGAACCTGCCCGTTAACGTTATTTAGCGCTGACGCGCCAAACGGTGTTGCCCACGTCATCCGCAATCAGCAGGGCGCCGGCCTTGTCGACCGTTAATCCTACCGGTGCGCCATAGAGTTCCTTCTCGTCGTCGGAGACAAAGCCGGTGACCACCGCTTTGAGTTTGCCGACCGGTTTGCCTTGCTCAAACGCCACGTAGCTGACCCGGTAGCCGTTCAGCGGCGAGCGATCCCAGCTGCCGTGCTCACTGACAAAGGCGCCGCCGCGATACTCGGCCGGCAGTGCGTTCGCGGTATAGAACAGCAGCCCCAGCGGCGCGACGTGCGAGCTGAGGGCGTAGTCCGGCTTGATGGCTTTCGCCACCCGATCCGGCCGCGCCGGCTGCACCCGCCGATCGACGTGCTGGCCGAAATAGCTGTAAGGCCAGCCGTAGAAGCCGCCGTCCTGCACCGAGGTCAGGTAGTCCGGCACCAGATCGGCGCCGATCTCGTCACGCTCGTTGACGATCGCCCACAGCTTGCCGCTGTGCGGTTCCCACTGCAGCCCGGTTGGGTTGCGCAGGCCGCTGGCGAAGACACGGCTGGCGCCAGAGGCGGTGTCCACTTCCAGCACGGCGGCGCGCCGGTACTCTACGGCCAGGCCGTTTTCGGTGATGTTGCTGTTGGAACCGACGCCGACATACAGCTTTTTACCGTCCGGGCTGGCCAGCAGGGCCTTGGTCCAGTGGTGGTTGATGGTGTCCGGCAGATCGGCCAGCTCTTTACCCGCATCGCTGATGCGCGTTTCGCCCGGCTGATAGGCGTACTGCATGATGTTGCCGGTGTTGGCCACGTACAGGGTGTTGCCAATCAGCTGGACGCCGAACGGGGAATCGAGCCCCTCGAGGAAAACATGCTTTTCCCAGCCGCCGTCGGCAGTTGGGCGCAGCAGGGTGATGCGGTTGCCGCCTTTGCCGCCTTTACCGGACTGGCCTTTCACCAGCCCGGCGATCAGCTGCTTGGGCGTACTCACCGCCTCCGTGCCCGGCCCGTTGGCTTCCACCACCAGGACATCGCCGTTGGGCAGGGTAAGCAGCTGGCGCGGATGCAGCAAACCGTCCGCCACCTTATCGATTTTCAAACCCTCGGCCACTTTCGGCATCTGGTTTTGCTGCCAGCCGACGCCCTTTGGCACCTGCATCGGCGGCATCAGGAAGTTTTGCGCCGCCGGCAACACCGGATCCGGCCCCATTTGTTGTTCCGGCGAAATGACGGCGCTGTTGTCGCAGCCGGCCAGCGCCAGCACGGCGGAAAGCGCAATCGCGGTGGATGATAGCTTCATGAAAACCTCCTTATTTTGCGCGGGCGCCCACGGCCAGCAGAATGTTGGCGAGGCTCAGCAGCGCGACCACGATCGCAGACAGCACCAGGCCTTGCGGCACCACGGCATACGCATCCCGGCTATGCACGAAAGCGTTGATAATGGCGAGAACGATGGCGATCAGATTCAGCCAGAAATGGAGCTTGACCGGAGAACCCAGCAGCCGGCCGCTGCCGAACCACACCTGAACCAGGTTAATCAGCCGGGGAATAATGGCAAAAACCAGGCCAATGGCGATCAGCCAGCTGGCACCATTGACCCACTGAATATTCGCCGTGCAGGCATAGATGATGTCGAAAATCAGCGCCGCGGTGAAAAATCCGTAGGGGAGCGGATTGAGCCATTCATAGACGGCCACCGCGGCCGCTGAAGGCCTTGCTGTGGTTTGCGTGGTCATGCAGATATCTCCATGAAAAATGATAGGTAAAAAGGCGTAGGCCCCTTAAAGCTTTGTTCAGATTCACCGATTTGAACAATTTTGATTCTCATTTTTAGCATGCGATGTTAAAACCTGAACCCTCACTGCGGCATTATCAATGGTTTAGCAACATCGGGAGGAAGGGCATGAGTATAGAGCGCGTTCAGCGATTTCTGGCCGAGCACGCCCCGGAAACGGCGGTGACGGTGCTGACAAAGAATACCGCCACGGTGGCGCTGGCGGCGGAAGCCTTTGGCGTGGAGAGCGGGCAGATCGCCAAGACGCTGTCGTTTCGCGTGAACGATGGCGTGGTGCTGTTGGTGATGGCGGGAACCGCCCGAATCGACAACAAGAAGTACAAACAATTCTTCGGCGTAAAGGCGCGCATGCTGCCGGCGGAGGAGGTGGAGGCGCTGACCGGCTATCCGCCCGGTGGCGTTTGCCCCTTTGCCGCCCCGGCAGCGGTGAGAATTTACTGCGATCGCAGCCTGTGCAGCTACGGTGAAGTGCTTCCGGCAGGTGGCAGCGATAACTCCGGCGTGAGAATTGCGCCACAACGCCTGGCCAGCATCACCGGAGCAGAGTGGATTGACGTGACGGGGTAACGTTAAGTGACGATGTCACCATTATTTATGTTAAATACAGTGCATTTAATCGTGATTAATATACTGTTTTAACAGGAAAAATTACTAGCTCATCGGGTTATGGCAAACCGCTTCGATATTGTGACCATCCGGGGCGATCACAAATGCCGCATAGTAGTGGGCATGGTAATTGGGCCGTAAACCGGGTGCGCCATTGTCTATGCCGCCGGCATTTAGCGCAGCGTGGTAGAACGCATCGACCTGTTCACGGGTGCTTGCGGCAAATGCCAGGTGCAGGTGTGCCGGCTTTTCATCGGTTTGAAACAGGCACAATGACACGTTACCCCGATCGGGACAAAGTTCGACGCCATAGCCGGGCTCGCCTTCGGCAACGATCTTTACGCCCAGCGGCGCCAGCGCATTGAGGAAAAACGCTTTGCTAAGGGCAAAGTCGCTGACGCCAAATTTCACATGGTCAAACATGGAGAGGCTCCTGGAGCATGGAAGAATATTCCCATTCAGTATAGCCAACGCCGTGGTGGGCGCCGAAAGCGATACAAACGCACGCCAATGCGTATTTAGCATACAAATAGTGCCCGTTTAAGTGACGCGTTTGGGAGAAATCTGCAGTATCTTAGCCGCCACGTTTTATCAGATTTCACGTAGCGCGATCAAAAAAGCAGGGGATTTCTGGCCAATATCGGCAGGTATGCGCCTTAGAAAATCATGTCCGGTCATCATTACTGAAACGGGAAATGGCGCACGCAGCATCACGGTCGAGGGCTATGAGACGCAGTGGCTGGAACGTTATCAAGATGAAGCGTTGAAACTACGCGAGATGTAGGCTGGCGTATTAACGGCAATTCATCATATCGGTAGTACAGCAGTGCCAAACCAACGATTGATATCTTGCTGGAGATTGAAAGCCTGGCGGCGTTGGATGGTGTGAATGACAAGATGCATGATATGAGATCTACGCCGCGTGGCGAGAACAGCATTACTGGCAGGCGTTGCTGCAGCAAGTGAACAGGCGATCAGACAGTTGGCGTTCAGAGATTTCCTGCGCAAGCATCATGGTATTGCTGAGCAACACAAACACCAGGCAGCAGAAGACCGTCGGCAAAACCCGGCGGCTTATGGCCGGTTGAAAAACGAATTAGTTCAGCGGCATGAGCAGCCGGCGCCGGCATGGCAAGCCACAGGAGAAAGCCCATGAATCAGGCCTGGACGGCAGAATCCACATATCACCACCAAGGTGCGCATAATGTATATTATGTTAAATTAAACCTGATGAATGCTAACCGCCATGGCGTGGAGCTTTCCTGAGTACGTAACTCTCTGCTGCTTATCGGGGCTCTTCCATAGAACCCCTAACCTCTTACTACTATCCTCTTAGTGGCTAAGGTATTCGTCAAATATATGCGAACCTAAAGTACGGATCACCGCTGAGCGTTCATCCAAAGAGGTATCCGCTTTTCTCACATAGATGCTGATGAATACAGGATCATGATTATTTGACCAGACCATCGACGTTATCCCTCTGACACCATAATCACTTGCACCTGACCTATCGGCGATTTTCCATCCTTTAGGAAGAGACGCTCTAAGCATATTATCAGCGACTTTGTTATTGACCATCCATTCTTTCAATTGCGCTTTTGATGCATCGCTGAGAACTTCGCCGGTCAAAATTTTCTTGATACTCTTGCTCATCGCATCAGGAGTCGTTGTATCTCGCAAATCATCCACGGGATTGACCGTCAATTCTGGCTCATATCGGTCAGAGCGAGTAACCGTATCTCCTATAGATCTCATAAATTCGGTCAGAGCTTCTGGTCCTCCACCCGAAAAAATAGCAAAATTAGCTGCTGTATTATCACTGTATTCATTGGCCGCTTTGCAAGCTTGCTCAAGCGTAAATGGCTTGTTCATATAATCTTTAGCAACGGGTGAATAGGTCACAATATTTTTTTCAGTCACTACCATAGAATGATTTAATGAAAGCTTCTTTGCATCAACCTTTGCCAGGACATTGGCACAAGCAATTGATTTAACTGTGCTATCTAAAGGAAAGCGTTGGTTTCCATTTATAGAAATCGTTTTATCATCTGAAGATAGAATTGACAACCCTACCTTCCAGCCCTCTTTTTCGTACTGTTTAACTTGATCTTGTAAAGTCAAAGCAAAAGCAGAGGGTGCCATAGGCATGCTTAATACCAATGTGGCAAATATTGTAAGTCGCAATTTCATAGCAAACCTTTTATAGTCAATGTTTATATAATGAAATTATTCCAGCATAAATATAAGGTTTAATTTATGCAGGGTTTTGTTTTTCCTCATGATTATATTTTATTTTTTATGGTTAACAAATGATGATAATTTTTAGTAGCCTATAGAAAAACTTATAGCGTGAGTTAAATGACTCCATTCGATCAGCTTTTTAAACTCTGCTCAATCCTCTGCCGGCGTACCTTGATGAAAGCGCATCTGCCAACCCGCCTTTTCCGTCAGCAGCCAAATCGATGAGCGTTCAGTGCAACGAACGGCGCGGCCCTGCGCATCACGCTGAAAACTTTTGTACGTCAGCAACACGGCGCCTTCACTGATTTTCGCCAGCTTAAAACCTTCGGCGAAAATTGGCGGATAATCCGTTTCCATCTCCAGCGCCGCAACGGTTTGGCATTTGTCATAACGTAGGCCTGAACGACCAATCTCTTCAAAGTCTTCATGCAACAATGCCGCGACATGTTTCGGATCGCAGCGCGTTGTTGGCTGGTGCAGTTCAACCTCAAGCGCCTGAATTTGGCTAAGCCACTGTGCAAAATGGGTCAAAATGCCCTCCTTTTTGATCGCGCTACGTGAAATCTGGCAAACTTCGGCAGTCAATCTACATCTGAATGACACTCGTGAAACCTGACTATTCCCAGGATTCCTTCTCATAGGGTTTTTGCCAGTTTTTTTCCGTGACGGGCACCAGTTCCCCGTTGAACGTATAGGTACAACAGCGGCATCTCACCGGCACATCTTCTGCGGTGAATGCCGGGTTCACTTTCTGCAGTATCCCGTGCTCATCTATGCATAGCCCGCTGTAATAGCTCGACTCACCACAGCAGACATAGCTCTGCCAGTTTTTACGGTGCAGCGCCACCAGGTAAAAAATAGGTGCTTCTTTATCCAACCGACTAACCGCTTCGCTGTGCACTTCACTCCAGGGTTGGCCCACTTTACTGAGCAAAAATTGAAATAGCGGCGTGTAATCCATGCCATGTTGTATCCGCCCATGCATGCTTTCACGCAGCGGCAACTGCTCATCATCCAGCTGTTTGCTATGCCGTTCCCAGCGGTACTCACCACCGCTGGCTATGGGCCCTCTGGATGTCACGCTTTCTCTCCTATAGAGTTTTTTCTTTCTATCTCGATGTGCTCTCATCAAGCCTCAATAGTGACATTGTCACACAAAAAGAAATCCTTACGCCGGTTTCCCAGCCAAATGCGACCGCCGAACCCGCAACTCTCCGTGCCGCCAGGCGCCGTCTGCCGTGGCGCGATTGTCGATCAGGCGATTCAAAGCCTCCTCGACCAGCCGGTCGATGCGTTGGCTGTAGCTGGTCAGCGCCCAATTGGCTGAGCCGGCTTCGTCGATATCGTCGAAACCGACCACGGCCATCGTGGACGACGGCGCCGTTTGCCTGAGCGCTTCGAGCGCCCCCAGCGCCAACACGTCGTTCTCGCAGAACAGCGCCTCAACCCGCTCGCTTTCCGGCGTTGCCTGCAGGTATTCGCTCATCAGCTGGAAACCGCGTTGGCGATCGTAGTGGCCGGCGGTGAGCACCCGATCCAACTGAAAGCCGGCAGCCATCAGTTTGTCGCGGTAGCCTTCCATGCGCAGCAAATGGCTGCTTTGCGTGTCCGGCCCCTTCATGTAGCCAAAGCGCCGATGCCCTTGTTCTATCAGCAACTCAGCGATCTCTTCGCCGGCGCGGTAACCGTCGATATTGACCACATCAATGTGTTCACTTTCCGTATTGCGGCACACCTGCACCAGCGGGATCTGATGCAGGTCTTGCGCGATCGCCGCCCACTCTTGGGTTAACACCGTCGCCAGGAACAAAATGCCATCGACCTGCAGCTGATCGGCCATCGCCATCACCGCCCGGTAGTTTTCCCCGGCGGTGATGTTCAGCAGCAGCGCCATATAGCCGCGGGTTTGCAGCTGTTTGGTGACCATATCGAGCATCATCATCGAATGCGGGTTCTTCATCTCGTCGATGGCCACGCCGATGATGTGCGTGCGTTTTTGCGACAGGCTGCGCGCCAGCAGGTTTGGCCGATAGCCCAACTCGGCCGCCGCCGCCAGTACGCTTTCACGCGCGCTGTCCGAGATCGACGCGCCGGGCGTAAAGGCGCGCGATACCGTCCATTTAGAGACGCCGGCCTTTTCGGCGACGTCGCTGGCGGTGGCTTTGTGGTGTTTTATCATGGTTGCGTCGATCCCGGCTTCGATGAAGTCAAACTATACCCTGCTCGCTCAGATCCCCTAAGCGCCCGTCGGCATTCCTGCTGCAATTATGTCCCGTTTTTGCACCCGATTGCAATTTGTTGTGCAACCGGGTGCAAAAGGTAAAGAGTTTGTGATCGTCCACGCTGTTTTCACCTTTCCCCAGTTGACCGAATTTTATCCATAGCCGACATTCACGGTGGCATTCAGAGACTCATCGCCGTCTTGTCTTTTGTTTTGCACCCGGTTGCAAATACACTGCTTTAACACAACACCTCTCATCTCGACAGGATACCGTAATGAAAAAAACCAGACTGCTGTTGATGTTAGCCTGCTCGCTGTTTGTCGTGACCGCCCAGGCCAAGACCTACCAGGTCGGCGTGGCGCTGGCCAACTTCGATCTCAACTTCGTCTCCATCCTGCGCAGCCAAATGGCACGAGAACTGGCTGCGCAGCAGCTGCAGGGCCAGTTCGTCGATGCCAAGGGCGATGTCGCCCTGCAGGTGCAGCAGGTAGACGATCTGATTAATCAGGGCGTGGACGCCATTATCCTCAACCCGGTCGATACGCAAGGCGTCCAGCCGATGATAACGGCTGCCCAACGCGCCGCGATCCCCCTCATCTTCGTCAACCGCAAGCCCGAAGTGCCGCTTAGCGGCGCGACGGCCTACGTCGGCTCCGATTCGGCGCTCAGCGGCCGCCTGCAGATGGAAGCCCTGGCGAAAAAAATGAATTACCGCGGCAACGTGGCGATCCTGATGGGCGCCCTCTCCAACGAAGAAACCCGCGAACGCACCCGTGCGGTAGAAGCGGTAATCGCCACACACAAAGACATGAAAGTGGTAGAGAAACAGACCGCCAAATGGCAGCGCAATGAAGCGGTCGACGTGGTTTCCGGCTGGTTGCTGAACGGCACGCCGATCGATGCGATCGCCGCCAACAACGATGAGATGGCCATCGGCGCGATCATGGCGCTGAAGCAGGCCAAAAAGAATGGCGTGCTGGTCGCCGGTATCGACGGCACGCCAGACGGCCTGCAATTTATCAAAAGCGGCGACCTGGCGGTGACCATTTTCCAGGATGCCAAAGCCCAGGCGATCGGCGCGGTGCAGGTGACCCGAGCGATGTTGGATCACACTAAAACCGAGCCTTACAACTGGGTGCCTTATGCCACCGTGACGCGAGAAAACTACCCGCAATTTGCACAGATGAACCAGAAATAAACCGTTGCCACTCTCTTTTTCAACCCATTTTGCACCCGAGTGCAAAACCACAGTATCAGGAGTCAGCATGTTAAATGGTGAAAGAAGCATCCCTCGCCCGCTGCGTTGGGCGATGATCGGCGGCGGCCGCCTCAGCCAGGTGGGCTACAAGCACCGTTCCGGCGCACTGCGCGACAACACCGCTTATCGGCTGGTTGCCGGCGCTTTTGATATCGACGCGGCGCGCGGACGTGAGTTTGGCGTCAACCTCGGCGTGCCCGCCGAACGCTGCTATGACAACTATCAACAGCTGCTGGATCAAGAAGCCGACCGCGAAGATGGCGTTGAGGTGGTGACCATCGCCACCCCCAACGGCACCCATTATGCAATCACGCGCGCCGCGCTGAATGCTGGCCTGCATGTCATCTGCGAAAAGCCGCTGTTCTTCACCACGGCGGAGGCGAGAGAAATCAAGGCGCTGGCGGCGGAGAAAGGCCTGATCGTCGGCGTAACTTACGGCTTCTCCGGCCATCCGCTGCTGATGCAGATGCGCGCCATGATTGCGAACGGCGACATCGGCGAAATACGCATGGTCGAATTGCAATACACCCACGGTTTCAATGCCAACGAAAGCGCGGACACGTTCGAGGCGCAAAAGTGGCGCGTCGATCCGAAAATCGCCGGCCCCTCTTTTGTACTGGGCGACATCTCCACCCATACCTTCTACATCTCGCAGCTGGTGATGCCCGATATGAAGATTGCCTCCCTGCTGTGCGATCGCCAGAGCTTTATTCCTTCTCGCGCCCCGCTGGAAGACAACGCCATGGTGCTGATGCACTACGAAAACGGCGCCGTCGGCCGCATGTGGGCCTCCGCCGTCAATGCAGGCGCAATGGACAGCCAAAGCATCCGCGTGGTGGGCTCGCTCGCCAGCCTGCAGTGGAGCGACGCTGCCCCCGGCGAATTGCGCCATGAGATCCAGGGGCGGCCCAACCAAACGCTGCACCACGGCATGCCCTATCTGGACGACAGCGCCCTGGCCGAAGAGCGGCTCGGTGCACTGCATACCGAAGGGCTGGCCGAATCCTGGGCCAATATCTACCTCAAGTTCGCCATCGCCATCAGTGCCAGCCAGCGCGGCGATCGGCAGACGCTGGCCACGCTGATCTATCCGGATATCGACGCCGGATTGGAAGGCGTGCGCTGGATTGAAAACTGCGTTCGTTCCGCCGACAACGGCGCCACCTGGGTTAATTACCAATAAGGAAAGCACCATGAAACTTTCATTCTGTACCGACAGCCTGGGTCATTTACCCTTCGAGCAGATGCTGGATCGGCTGCTGGAGCTGGGGGTGAGCGGCGTGGAAATGACCACCGGCGGCTGGTCTCCGGCGCCCCATCTGGATACCGACGATCTGCTGGCTAACCCCGCCAAACGCCGGCAGCTGCAGCAGGCGCTGGCCAGCCGCGGCATGGAGATCGCCGCGCTCAACGTCTCCGGCAATCCGCTCGATCCCGGCGAACTGGGGCAACGCCATCAGCGCCAAACCGACAATACGCTGGAGCTGGCCGGGCTGCTGGGGGTGAAAAAGATCGTTATGATGAGCGGCCTGCCCCCGGCCAGCCCGCATGACACCATTCCCAACTGGATCACCTATACCGTCAGCTGGCCGCCGACGGTGAAAAACTGTCTGGACTATCAATGGAATGAAGTGGCAATCCCCTATTGGCAGGCGCTGGTCGCTCGGGCCAAAGCGTGCGGCGTCGAGCGCTTTGCGCTGGAAAACTTCAGCGCCATGCTGGTGTGGAACCCGGAAACGCTGTTCCGGCTGCGCGAGGCCGTTGGCCCGATGGTGGGCCTGAACCTCGATCCCAGCCACCTGATCTGGATGGGTGCGGATCCCATCGCGGTGGCCCGCGCCCTCGGCCCCGCCATTCACCATGTGCACGGCAAAGACGTGCGCCTTGAGCGCGGCGTCGTTGAGGTTAACGGACTGCTGGAGACCAAACCGATCGACGACGTGGCCCGCCGCGCCTGGAACTATGTCGCCGTCGGCTGCGGCCGGGATCTGCAGTGGTGGAAGGCGTTCTGCTCGGTGGTGCGCATGATGGGCTACAACGACTGGGTGTCGCTGGAAATGGAAGACCTGACCATGTCGGTCGATGCCGGCATCGTTTCCTCCGTTCAGGCGCTGCAGCAGAGCATCAGCCAGTAAAGCCAGGCGCGGCGGTCACGGCCGCTGCGCCCCCTTTCACTCCGGCTCACTCGCCCCGGCCGGCATTTGCCGCCGATACTGCGACGGCGACTGCGCCATCACCCGTTTGAAGGCGGTGCTGAACGCGCTTTCCGAGCCGTATCCCAACGAGTAGGCGATCGACGCGACGTTTTCTTTACCGGCCCGCAGGCGATCTGCCGCCTGCAGCATACGCCAACGCGAGAGGTATTCCATGGCGGTGCTGCCAACCAGCCCTTTGAAACGTTGAGCGAATACGGTGCGGGAAATGCCGGCGATGCGGGCCAGCTCTTCCAGCGTCCAGTTGCGCGCCGGCTCGGCGTGCATGGCGGCGATCGCCAGGCTGATCTGGCGGTCGGTCAGCGCCAGAAACCAACCTTTCGGCAGCCCATGGGCCGTTTCGAGGAACTGGCGAAACACCTGCACCAGCATCAAGTGCGCCAGGTGGGTCGACATCAGCGCACCGCCGAGCTGCGGGTGACGCAACTCGTTCGTCCACTGTTCGAGCGTCCAGCGCAAAACGCCCGCCTGGCTCGAGGCTTTGGGGATGTTGATGATCGGCGGCAGCGCATCAAACAGCAGCGCCGCATGCTGGCCGGAAAAACCGAAACGCCCGCTGATCAAAAAGACCTCGCCACCGCCGTTATGCACGGCGATGCCGTCGCGCGTCGCCTCGGCCATGATCTGCTCCCCTCCCTGCGGCGGCAACGCCGGATCGGACGCGACCCTGAAGCGCCGCCGGCTGTTCAGCAAAAAGCAGTCCCCTTCGCGGAAATGGATCGGCTGCGCCAGATCGTCGGTCATGCCCCAGCAGGCGCCGCGCATCACCGCCGTGAATTTGATGCCTTCATGAGGGGGAAACTCGAACGACCAGTCCCCGGCGGCGTCGAAACCGGCGTAAAACTGGTTTTGGGGTTGCAGCAGCGACAACACGTCTGACAGCGGGTCCATGATGAAATCCGTACTCTTGATAAACAAACAAGTACTTTAGCGCATGGATCGTCCGTCTCTCAAGGCTTATTCTTGACAACAAGTTTTATCGCGTCGTGCGGGCAAAGGCGACCTGAACCGCGCCGCTGCCCGAATCATCCATTGCTGTGCTGAAGGAATTCTGACTTTGAGCCGTTGTTCCAAATTGCGCCCGACAGCGGGCGGCTATGCTTCATCGCCACAATGGCGCGATCGGCGCTTTAACAATCAGCGGCCGCCGGCGCCGGGTGACCTGCCCGAGTCCACCCTGCGCGTGTGGTGGGACGTATTTTTCAACAAGCCCAAAGGCACGGTGCCGGCGACGCCGGTGCCGATTCAGCGCCTGTCGCGCGCCGAGCTTGAGGCGGCACCCGATCGTAGCCTGTACCGCCTGGGGCATTCCACGGTGTTGCTCAAGCTGCGCGGCCAATGGTGGCTGACCGATCCGGTGTTCTCCGAGCGGGCATCGCCGCTGCCGTTCGCCGGGCCAAAACGCTTTCACGCGCCGCCGATCGCGATCGAGGAGCTGCCGCCGATCCGCGCCGTGATCCTCTCACACGATCATTACGACCATCTGGACCAGGCCGCCATTCGGGCGCTGGACGGCAAGGTGGGCCAGTTCGTCGCACCGCTCGGCGTGGGCGATCGCCTGGCGGCCTGGGGCGTGGCGCCGGACAAAATCCGCCAGTTCGACTGGTGGCAAGGCACGGAAATCGACGGCCTGCGGCTGACGGCTACCCCGGCCCAGCACTTTTCGGGCCGGAGCCTGACCGACGGCAACCGCACGCTGTGGTGTTCCTGGGTGATTGAAGACGATGAGCTGCGGGTGTTCTTCAGCGGCGACAGCGGCTATTTCACCGGTTTTGCCGAGATTGGCCGCCGTTTTGGCCCCTTTGACCTGACGCTGATGGAAACCGGCGCCTACGACAAACGCTGGCCCTATGTGCATATGCACCCTCAGCAAACCGTGCAGGCGCACCGGGATTTGCTCGGCCGCTGGCTGCTGCCGATCCATAACGGCACCTTCGATCTGGCGATGCACGCCTGGCAAGACCCGTTCGACCAGGTACTGCGCCATGCCGCTACCTCTAGCGTGCAGGTCGCGACGCCGATGATCGGCGAACGTGTCGATATCGTTCGGCCGCACCCCGGCAGCCGTTGGTGGCGCTAAGCGCCGTTTTATTTATTCGCAGGAAACCTGAAATGAACAATGACCATAAAGTGTGGCTGATCACCGGCGCCTCGTCGGGCCTGGGCAAAGCCCTGGCGGAAGCGGCCATCGCCAACGGCGATCGGGTGGTGGTGACCGCCCGCCGTCTCGACCGCCTGCAGGCGCTGGCTAAGGGCCAGGAGGATCGCGTGCTGCCTTTGGCGGTGGACGTCACGGATGCCGCCGCGCGCGATAAGGCGGTCGCCGATACCCTGGCGCGGTTCGGCCGCATCGACGTGCTGGCCAACCTGGCCGGGCGCGGTGTAGCCGGCGCCTGCGAAGAGTTCAGCCTCGAACAGCTGCGCGAGCAGATGGAGCTGAATTTCTTTGCGGCGGCGGAGATGACCCGCGCCGTGCTGCCGCAGATGCGGCGCCAGGGCAGCGGCAACGTGATCACCGTAAGCAGCATCGCCGGTCTGGTGGCGATGAACGCCGCCGGCCCCTATTGCGCGGCGAAGTTTGCCCTCGAAGGCTGGACGGAGTCGCTGGCCATCGAGGCCAGGCCGCAGGGGATCCACGTGACCCTGGTCGAGCCCGGCGCCTTCCGCACCGAATTCGCCGGCGACGTGAACATGCGGCCGACGCAGCGCATCGAGGCCTACCGCCCGTCGATTGCACCGTTTGAAACCTACCTGGCGCAGTCCGCCGGCCGACAGATGGGCGATCCCGCCAAAGCGGCGCAGCGCATGCTGGAGTTGGTCACTCTCACGGCCCCGCCGGTGCGCCTGATGCTGGGGCGCGACGCTTACGCCATGTGGGACACCACCCTCGCCAAACGCCAGCAGGAGCTTAACGCCTGGCGCGAACGGGGCGAAGACACCGCCTTTGATGGCGCAGAACTCACTGAAATTCAACTGTAACTCCCCACGATAACGAGGAATCTCGATATGAACAAAACCTGGTTTATTACAGGCGCATCTTCCGGCTTCGGCCAGGCTTTGGCTGAGGCCGTGCTGGCCAAGGGCGACAACGTGGTGCTCACCGCCCGCCGTCTGGCGCCGCTGCAGGCGATCGCCGCCGGCCACGGCGAACGCGCGCTGGCTCTGCAGCTGGACGTGACCGATCCTGCGGCGCGCGCCGCCGCCCTGAAGAAGACCGTCGAAACCTTCGGCCGCCTCGACGTACTGGCCAACATCGCCGGCGCCGGTTCTTACGGGGCGCTGGAAGAGTTCACTTCCGAACAGATCCGCGCCCAGATGGAGCTGAACTTCTTTGCGGCCGCCGAGCTGTCGCGTGAAGTGCTGCCGCAGATGCGCGCTCAACGGTCCGGCCATATTCTCAATCTGACCAGCATCGCCGGCCTGGTGGCCTTCCCCGGCAGCGGTCTGTACAACGCCACCAAGTTCGCGTTGGAAGGGTTTACCGAAGCGCTGCACCACGAGGTCAAGCCGCTGGGGATCCACGTCACGCTGATCGAGCCGGGCGCCTTCCGTACCGGTTTCGCCAGCAGCGCCGCCATGAAGGCCGAACGCGAAATCGCGGCCTATGCGCCACTGGATGCCGGCATGGTGGAGTATTACCGCACGCAGAACGGCAAACAGATGGGCGATCCGGTCAAGGGCGCTCGCGTGATCGTCGATATGGTGGCCAGCGCCACCCCGCCGGTGCGTTTGATGCTCGGTAAGGACGCGTATCAGCTGTGGGACAGCGCGGTAGCCTCCCGCAGCCGCGATCTGGCGCCGTGGCGTGAACGCGGTGAAGATACGGCCTTCCCCGGCGCTGCGATGAATCCCGTTCAGGCGCTGTAATACCCACCTTTCAAACGGGCTGCCTATGTAGCCCGTTTGTTTTATGTGACGTCGTCACGTATGTCTTACCTTTTGTTTCTCAGTCGAGCGTTCAAAACTAATTGCCAAAGCAACTGTTGCCATTTAACCTATATACACTGTTTGCCGAGGTATCCCATGTCATCGAAAGAAAAATCCCTCTATGCCCTCACCAACGCCCTGCAACCGGTTCGCCGGGTGTGGAAACAGGCTGCGACGCTGGCGATCGCCAAATCCGGCATCTCCATGTCGTTGGCTACCGTCGTGGTTCTGGTGCATCGCAATCCGCAGGGCATCAATCAGCGCGACCTGGCGGAAGAAGTCGGCGTCAATCCCGGTGCGCTGGTGCGTCTGTTGGATCAGGCCGCCGCGTTAGGCTTCCTCGAGCGGCAGGAGTCGGCCGGCGATCGTCGGTTTAAAACCCTGCGCATTCTGCCCGCCGGCGCCGAATTGGCCAAAAAGGTCGAAACCGCGGCCGATAGGCTGCGAGTCGAGCTGATGCACGACGTGCCGTTGGAAGATATTGAAACCGCCACGCGCATTCTGCGCCTGTTTGAAGAGCGCGCAGGCCACTATCTGCAACAGGCCGGCAATGAGCCATGAAAATCGGTAAACCGCAGCTGCTGTATGCCGCGAAACTGTTTATTTCCGCCATGCTGGCCTTCGCGCTGGCGGAAAGCATCGGCCTGCAAAATCCCTATTGGGCGATGGTGACCTGCTGCGTGCTGAGCAATCCGGTCAGCGGCGCCGTACGCGCCCGCGCCACCTACCGTTTTTGCGGCACGCTGTTCGCCGGCGTGCTGACGCTGGGCCTTTCGGCCTGGCTTAGCAACACGCCGGTGCTGTTGATCGTCGCCGCTGGGCTGTCATCGTCACTGATGCTGGGCCTCTCCTATCTCGATCGCACGCCACGCGCTTACTTTTTCCAGCTGGGCGCCATCACCATGATGCTGGTCGCCATCGCCTACATCAATCACCCGGACACGATGTTCACTATGGTCGTCACGCGGGTGACGGAGATCTGCCTGGGTATTTTGGCGGTGACGCTGGTAGACAGCGTGCTGTTCCCATCGTCGCTGGCGCCGGTGTTGCGCACGCGGCTGAAAGGCTGGCTGGCTGACCTGGCGCGTTGGCAGGAGGACAGCCTCGACGGCAAGGGCAGCGACGCCCAGGCCGACGCGGACCGTATCCGTTTGCTGGGCGACATCGCCTCGTTCAATCAGATGATGACCACCCTTGGCTATGACAGTTCGGTCGATAAGCCCACCCGTCAGGCGGCGATTTCGATACAGCAACGCGTACTGCAAATCGTGCCGCTGCTCTCGGCCATCGGCAGCAGCATCGCCGCACTGCCGGTCGGCCTGCGCCCCCGCCTGCAGCCGTGGCTGAATGAGGTCCGGCGGCAGGCCGTTGAACCCGCACCGCACGCTGCGCCCTCGGTAAGCTTGTTGCCGCCTGCGGCGTCGCTGTCGCCGTGGGAAACGCTGGTCGTCGACGAGCTGGCTGAACAGGTTGAGCAGTGGTTAACGCTGTGGGCCGAGGTACAGCAGTTGAACGCATTCCTGGACGGCGAGCCGCTGCCCGCGGCGCTGCAGGCGCAGATGATGCGCAGCCGCGTCTTCTCGCCGCCGCCGGATATCGGCATGGCGGTGCGCATGTTCGCCGGAATTTTGACGACCTACGCCCTGCTGTGCGGCCTCTGGTATTTCACCGGCTGGGAACAGGGCGCCAATATGGTGCTGATGGGGATCGTGGCCATCGCCTTCTTCGGCGCCGGCGACAATCCCGGCGCCACCATCGCCACTTTTGGCCGCTTCGCCGCTATCGCTATGGCCCTCGGCGCCCTGCTCAGCTATGTGCTGCTGCCGCTGGCCGGGGATTACGGCAGTTTCCTGATCGTGATGGGGCTGTTTTTGCTGCCGCTCGGCGTGTGGGCGGCGAGCAACCCGTTGGCGACGTTGGCGATCGCCCTGTCGCTCAGCAACGTCAACTTTCAGGGACACTATGCGCCTAACAATATGGGGCTGTATCTGGAAAGCACTACCGGCACGCTGATCGGCGTCTATTTCGCATTCCTGTGCGCCGCGCTGTTCCGCCGCTGGGGCACCGATCAGGTGGTGGCGCGGCTGATGCGGCAGGATGCGCAAGAGATGCTGCGCCTCAATCGCCACGTCACGGAGCGCGACTTACAGCGCTATCAGGCCCGCGCGTTGGATCGCATCACCGCGCTGGGTAGCCGCCTGGCCGCCGTTGGGCAAGCCGATCGCAGCCCACAGCTGTTGATGCGCTTAAAAACCGCTATCGACCTGATTCGTCTGCAGCAGGCCGGCGCTCTCAGCCCTGGCGCTTCGCCGAACGCCGGTCTGCCGGCGGCGTTCCGCCAACTTTCTCTGCACGCTGAGGCCCCCTCCGCGCTGCTGGGCCAGATCGACGTCGGTCTGCAACAGGCCTGGCGGCAGAACGATCGGCGCGCGCTGCGGCCGCTTACCCGGCTACGGCTGCTGCACTTCCCCACGGCTTTGCACTGGAATCCCTGACATGATCGGTGAAATCAACATTGACGGCGTGTTCATCTCGCCCTTGCTGCTGTGCCTGGTGTGCGCATTCTTCTCGCGCATGGCGCTTTCCTGGACGCTCAGCGCGGTAGGCGTCTATCGCTGGGTCGCGCAGCGCCCACTGTTCGACACCGCCCTGTTTCTTATTCTGGCCGGGCTGTTTTTCCACGGCCTGAAATGGCTTACCACCCCCTGAGGACCCCATGTTTCGTGAACGTACCCTTGTTCTGCTGCGCCCCGCGCTGACCCTGATTGCCGTTTTGATCGCGGCAGGCGTGCTGTGGCAGCTTTATCTCTATTACACCTATGCCCCGCAAACGCGCGACGGCAAGATCCGCGCCGACGTGGTGCCGCTGGCCACGGATGTTTCCGGCAAGGTGGACGCCGTGCACATTCACGACAACCAGGTGGTGCATAAAGGGCAGCTGCTGCTCAGCCTGGACAAAGTACGGCTGCGCAATGCGCTGGATCAGGCCGAGGCCGCCGTGGAACGCGCCAACGTCCAGTTGGCGTCATCCCAGCGCGAAAACCGGCGCTATCAGGCGCTGCAGTCGGCTATTTCACAGCAGGAACGCGACAATCGCCGCGATGCCCAATCGCTGGCGAAGGCCAATCTGGATCAGGCCCTGGCGGATCGGGCGCTGGCGCGCATCAACCTGCAGCGCGCCGATCTCTATGCGCCGGTGGATGGCGTGATCACCAACTTCTCCCTGCGCCCCGGCGCTTACGCGACCGCCGGTCAGCCGATCATGGCGTTGGTGGATTCCAACAGTTTCTACATCGCCGGATACTTCGAAGAGACCAAGCTGGGCCGCATCCAGAACGGTGACAAGGTGGTGATCCGCATCATGGGGGAACGGCAGCCGCTCTATGGCCACGTCGACGGGCTTTCCGCCGGCATCAACGACAGCGAGCGCACCACCGCCGCCGGCAATCTGCTCGCCAACGTCAACCCGACATTCAGCTGGATCCGTCTGGCGCAGCGCATCCCGGTGCGCATCGCGATCGACACCATTCCCCACGGCGTCGAGCTGATCGCCGGCCGCACGGCGACGGTCAGTTTAAGCGAAACTCATTAAGCCTGTCCCTCCGGCGTCAAACCGGCGATCAGCGCCTGAAGCAAGGCGCTGACTTTCGGCTGAGCCCGGCGGCTTTTCAGCCAGACCACGTTGATCGGCAGGCCGTCGGTCGCCAGATGCGGCAACACCTCGGCCAACGCCCCCTCCTCTAGCTGCCGTTTGACCAGCCAGGTCGGTAACTGAGCGATGCCGTGCCCCGCCAGCACCGCCGTCAGTTGCCCCTCCGCATCGCCAATGGCCACCCGCGGCGTCAGCGTTCTTCGCTCTACCGGCTGGGCACCGCTTCCCGAGAAATGCCAGGGCGTCTGCATGCCGTCGTTTTCCTGATACAGCACGCAGTGATGATGCGCCAATTCAGCGGCGGTGGTGGGTTCACCCTGGCGCTTCAGGTATCCGGGCGCGGCGCAGAAGATATGCCGCTGCTTACCAAGGTAGTGATGCCCCAGCGTATTTGGCCACACATCCGAACCGCCGATACGCACCAGGATATCGATGCCTTCACTGACCGGATCGGCGAAGCGGTCCGTAAACGTGATATGCGGCACCAGCAACGGGTGATCCTCAATACATCGCAAGATCACCGGCAGCGCATGCAAACGGCCAAAGGAAGCGGGAAGATCGATGCGCACCCTGCCGCGCGGCTCGGCGCTTTCCGCCTGCATCGCCAGTTCGGCCTCTTCCAGCTCGGCCAACACGCCGGTACAGGTGCGATAAAATTGGGTGCCGGCGTCGGTCAGCGCCAGCCGCCGCGTGGTGCGCTGGAACAGCTTCGTCTGTAATCGGCTTTCCAGCCGGGCGATCCCTTTGCTGACGGCAGAAGCGGTCAGGTTCAGGCGTTCCGCCGCCAGCGTAAAGCTGCCCATATCGGCCACGCAAACAAACAGACCGATCCCTTTAAGACGTTCGGAAGAAAACATTCCCCTGCCTTATTGATGAATTTAGTTCCCGCAACTCGGTAATTTATAGCGCAAATCATGATTTTTATTCCTATAGACTTTCCCTCACAGCGTTAAAAACCGCAAGAGGTAAGTTATGAAGAACAAGAAGCCCCAGATCCTGATCACCGGCGCCACCGGCCAGATAGGCGGTGCGACCCTGCGTCTTTTACAATCCCAGGCAGAGATCGAGCCGGTTGCCGCCGTGCGCTCTCCCGCCAAGGCGGCGCCCTTCGAAAAACTGGGTATCCGCACCGTCCAGCTCGATTTTGATCGGGAAGAGACGCTGGCACCGGCGCTGGCCGGCATCGAGCGCGTATTTCTGGCCACTGGCTACACGGTGGACATGCTGCGGCAAAGCAAGGTGTTTCTCGATCGCGCGCGCCAGGCCGGCGTGCGGCATGTCGTGCACCTCGGCGCCTGCGGCCGTGACGACACCAGCGTCGCGCACTGGGCCTGGCACCAGCTCATCGAGCGTTACATCGAGTGGTCGGGATTTTCTTTCACCCACCTGCGGCCGGAGTGCTTTATGCAGAACCTGCTCAACTACGACGGCGTACCGGCGGTGAAAAACGGCGTGATCCGGCAATATACCGGCGATGCGCCGTTCAGCTGGGTGGACGGCGATGATGTAGCGCAGGCGGCGGCGCTGGCGCTGCTGCACCCCGAGCGGCACGGCGGCCAAACCTACCGCATGGGCTATGACGTTAAATCCTACTGCGAGATCGCTGCCATGATGACGGAAGAGCTGGGGCAGCCGTTCCGCTATGAAGCGCAAGATCCGCAGGTTTTTCTGGATGAGATGCGCGCGACGGGCGCCGAAATGGCCTACATGAGCTGCGTCTACGACAATTTTCGCCGCATGGCGGCGCGCGATATCCCAGGCGTCGATGAGGTTTTCGATAATTTCCCGCAGATCGCGGGCAGAGAGCCGATGCGGCTAAGGGCGTTTATCCGCAAGCACCGTGACAAGCTGGCCTACTGAGCCTCGCAAGGTTCGCCGGCCAAAACCAGCGAACCTTCCGTTTCCCTCCTGCCGCGCCGTTACAGCATCCATTCGATCGGCAACCAGCCGGCCACGGTAAGAACGATGCGTTTTACCCAGCCGGCGCCGGGCTCTTGCTGATGCACCTCGGTGTGGCCGTCTTCGAAGGCTTCTTTCCACACCATTTTGCCCTCGGGCGTCAATACCGGGCGGTAGGCGGCGTACTCGAGCGGGCCATCAAACAGTTGGCGAGTGTCGGCCGCCAGCGTCGGGCTGTCGATCAAGAAGCCCATTTCGCAGTTCAGGTGCGCCGAGCGCGGATCGAAATTGAACGAACCGATAAACACCCGCTTATCATCGATGGCGAAGGTTTTCGCGTGCAGCGCCGCGCCGGACAGCCCCAGCGGCTTGAGTTCCTTGCGCCCGGTCGGTTGACCGGCGCGCAGCTTCAGCTCGAACAGTTCGACGCCCGCCTGCAGCAGCTCACGCCGGTATTTGGCGTAGCCGGCATGCACCACCAGCACGTCGGTGGTGTTCATCGCGTTGGTCAGCACGCGTATGGACTTCCCCTGTTTGGCAAGCGATTCAAAGAAGCTCGCCCCTTCCCGCCCCGGCACGAAATAGGCGGAAACCAGATCCAGTTGCCGGCCGACGCCGCCGATGATCTTGCCGAGCTGCGTCACCATCAACCGATCGCGCGACGCCTTGCCCAGCCCTTTCGCCGGATCGTCGGCCACCAGCTCTACCTGGGTGAATTCCGGCTGGACGGCGCCATCGCGAAAGCGCACCGCGCTGGTTTCCAGCTGCACCGCCAATTTGCGGGCCCGCTCGCTGCTTTCGGTCGCGGTGGCCTGCGTCAGGAAGGCAGAAAGATTACCTTTGCCACGGATAATCTGCTCAACGCCGAACACCGACGCGCTGTTCCAGTAGCGATCGAAGACCTCGGCCGTTTCTGCCACTACGCTGCCGACGCTCAGCACGTCGAGATCGAGGAAATAGTTTTCGTCGCCGACCTGGAAATACTCGTCGCCAATGTTGCGGCCGCCGATGATCGCCACGGCGCCGTCGACGATGTAAGACTTGTTATGCATGCGCCGATTCATACGCATAAAGTCAAAGGCGTAGCCGGCCAACTTCGGCGTGCGCACGGTTGATGGGTTGAACAGGCGGATCTCGACGTTTTCCTGGGCGTTCAGCGCCGCCAGGGTCTCGTCCATGGCGACGCCGTTATCGTCCAGCAGCAGCCGCACGCGCACGCCGCGTTGGGCGGCGTCATACAGGGTTTTCAGCAGGATCTGCCCGGAGGTGTCGTTATGCCAGATGTAGTACTGGGCGTCGATCGACCTTTCCGCCATCCGCGCCAACGCCAGGCGGCTGGCGAACGCATCGTGCCCGCTGGCCAGCGGCACCACGCCGCTCAGGCCAGGATGCGCCGCCATCAGTTCGGCGGCCCGCGCCGGTAACTGGGCGGCAGGATCCGCCGGCAACGCCGCCTGCGGCAGACGCTGGGAAATATCCGGCAAACGAAAGAGGACTCTTGCCGCAATAATGGCGATCGTCACGGCGAGAATCAGATACACGACAATTTTTATCACGGGAAGCGGCCTCGGAGGTTGACTGCTTTGCTTTATACGTCATTAGGTTGCTTCAATCTATAGGAGAAGCGCGCTATGCCATAAGGCTATAGCGTAAAGCGCGAAGGCGAAACGCCAAACAGTTTTTTGAACGCCACCGAATAGGCGCTGTGGCTCTCGTAACCGCTTTCGAAGGCGGCATGGATGATCGAGTTGCCGGCCAACAGCAGCGGAATGGACGACAGCAGCCGCAGGCGCTGTTTCCACTGGCCGAAGGTGATGCCGGTTTGTTGAGTGAAATGACGCTGGAAGGTTTTCGCGCTGATCGACAGTGAATCGGCCCAGGCCTCAATGCCGCGATCGTCGGCCGGCGTGATGACCAACAGCCGGCAAATCTCGGCCATTCTCGCCTCTGCCGGCCAAGGCAAATGCAGCGCCAGCTGCGGCTGCAGGCTCAGCTCCTCAAGGAACAACGCTCTGAGCAGCATATTGCGTTTGGTCTCCGCCCCTTCGGGCGCCAGCGTCGCCAGCTGAGCGATCAGTTCTCGCAGCAGCGGTGAGACCTGCAATACGCCGTCGCGCAGCGGCAAACGCGCGGCGGTGACTTCATCAACCAAAATCCCGTAAACGCAAATGTTGCTCTGCATGACCAGCTGATGTTCTACCCCCGGCCGCAGCCAGACCGCGGTGGTGGGCGGCACGATCCAGCGCCCGCTGCTCGCCTCGACCGCCATAACGCCCTGCTGCGAATAGAGCAAATGGCAGCGTTTATGCGAGTGGTAAGGAATGACAAACCCCGCCGGATAGTGTTTCACCAGCCCCGTCACCTCGAACGAGGAGTTTTCGTGGCTGCTGAGGTCGATGCGTTTCGTTTCGGCGTTGTCGACTTCGAATCCCATGGTCGTTTGTCCCTTTTGATAACGCGAATGTCTTTTATTTGATAGAGGCGCCGCATGATCCTCCATATAGTGACGTTCTCGCAAGCCACACCAGGGGCCTTATGCGAAGAAACTCACTATTTACACCAAAATTTCATCGTTCTGCGTAAAACCAAGGCGATGACGTTGCGCATGCGCTGCGCGATGGCGGCTCGTTGCGGGGGCGACGTTGCCGAAAGTGATGGAAAGGGAAAGCGCGGTGGCTTAAATCAGGAGGTATACGCATCAATCAGCAGGTAGCTCAGCCTGGGGGGCGGCTTAATGCTGCAGGGATAGGGAGAGCGCCTAGGCTCTCCTCTATCCATTCGTGTTATCACCTCAACGGGCCAACTCAGCGCCGTCCAGCTCGGAAATCGCCAGACAAATAACTTCAGTAATGGCCTGTACCGTATAGGCAGTATTGGCAGGGATGATTAACATCTCATGGGGTTGCAACGTCTGATCGTCAACCTTCAGTTCACCGCTCAGCACCATCAGTTTCACCCATCCCGGATGAAAACGCGCCGGTTGTCGGCTGCCCGCATCCAACTTCAGCAACGCCGTATGGCCAGGCGTCTCCCGTTTCAAAATATGAAAACGCACCCCATCGTAAGGCATGTTTTCGTAATGCAGTGACGCCAGTGTTCTCTTATGCATGGTAAGTGTCCTCGTGACCTGTGAGTAGCTGCTCCGCCTTCGGTCGCCATAAAAACGATTGGCGGCTGTCCCTACCGAAAGCACAGGCTCGCAGCCTCTTGGCGAACGGATTTAACTGTCGTACTTGCAGCGGCCCGACCGACCGCCGTTTCATGCCCAACCTGCCTCAGGCATGCTACTAAATATATAAGAGCCTCGCCGACGGCGCAAAAAACCGCTGCCAGGTTGAGCGTATATTCATTTCCCGTCGTCAAATCGCTCGGGGCGATAAGCGTGCGGAATGGCAGGATTGACGCCATACAGCAGCTCGTCGCTGACCAGTCGGCCAAGCGTTGGCGCGCACATCACTGCCGGGTGCATCACCGCCACATAGAGCCGGGTAGCGCCCAGTGGCCCGATGATGGGATAACCGTCGCGCGGCCGGGGCCGCATCCCCACCGAACACGCCTGCAGTTGCAAGGGTGCCGTATCCGGCAGGCGGTTTTTAATCGCCGATTGCGCGTCGTTTTCCACCCGTTTAACGTCCCCCTCCGGCGGGTAATCCTCCGCCGCCAGCAGATCGCCGCTTTGCGTATGGCGCACTTCAACGTCATCGCCCGCAATCAGCGTGTTCACTGCCAGCGCCGCCGCACGATAGCGTAACAGAATCGCCGGCGACGCCTCGATCGGCAGCGAGAACCCGCTGCCATCCAGCAGCGCGGAGATTCCCGTGCCGCAGGCGAGCACCACCCGATCGGCGGCAATCGCGCCTTCCTCGGTAACGATGCCGATTATCTGCCCCTCTTCACGCAAAAATCCGGTGACGGTTCGCCCCAGGAGCAACTCCCCGCCCCACGCGCTAACGCACTCGAGCAACCGCTGTGTCACTTCTTGCGGATCGACGGCGCCGTCACGCGCCGCAAAATAGGCTTGGCTATCGGGCTGCCTGAGCCCCGGTTCCAGCGCGTTCACCTCGGCGGAGGGCAAAAGCCGATTGTCGGGGTTTTGCGTCGCCGGCGCCTGGCCATAGCTGAGCGCGCCGGACCAATTCACCCAGAGATCCGGGATCTCCTGCGCCAGGCGCATCCAGTCAGCGACGATCTCGCGCCGCAGAAACGCGTCGGGAGCGCCCTCAGGCACGCCTTCGCTGATCCAGCCAAACGAGCTGCCTGTGGCCCCCGCCGAGGGATGCGCCTGCTCAACGACGACAACGTGCTGCCCCTGGCGCGCGAGATGATAGGCGACCGATGCCCCGACAATCCCGGCGCCCACGATAACCATGCGTGATGATGTTCCATTCATTTAATGATGTCCGTACCTCATTTCAAGTGCTGCCGCCAAAGCAGGCAGGCCGCCAAACAGGCTACTCCACCGCCGCAGGCCAATACGGCATAAGACGTGCCCCAGCTCTGGGTGGTATCCATCACGACGCCAAAGGATAAAGGGGCGAACGAACCGATGCCGAACCCCAGCAGCGATCGCCAGCCCATCACGCTACCGAGCTGTTGCGGCGGCACGTTGTCCGCCATCGCGGCCGACAGCACGCCGGAGTCGCCGAGGATGAAGAAACTGCCGATGCTGACGGCCAGCAGCGTCCAGCCCGGCCCCCAGTTCGCCGACCACCCCATCAGCAGCGATCCCAACGCGCCGGCGGCGCCCATAAACATCAGCACCGATGCACGGTTAAAATAGTCGGAAACGGTGCCGACAATCAGCGTGGCAACCATGCCGGCCAGGTGGATCACCGCCGCGACGATCAATCCGGCGCTGAGCGGATCCAGAGAGAAACCGCTCAACGCCTCGCTGACCAGGCTGGGCGCCCATGCCCAGTTACCGAGCAGTTCCCAGCTGTGGGCGATATACCCGACCAGCAACAGCAGGGTCGCATAGGTGATAGCATAGCTTTCACGTTTCGTCTGCCTCCCCAGCGTACGCGGCTGCGGTTCCCGATAACCGACCAGGGCCAACGAACCCGCCAGCGCCCCCAGCAACGCACCGGCGGCACACAGGGAGAACGCCACGCCGGCCCCCCAGCGCATGGCGCTCCAACCGGCGATGAAAACCGACAGAAAATACCCCAACGAACTGGCCGCCAGCATCATGCCGATGGCGTAACCGCGCCGGGCCGGGCCGTTCATCCCCATCGCCAGCAGCAGCGCCGGCGTATAGGCACCGCCCTGCGTCAGGCCGACGAAGGCCATCAACACCAGCGCGCCGGCATAAGAATGGGCAAACACGGCGAACAGCATCAGCGCAGCGGCGCCCAGCCAGGAAAACAGCAGGTAAACCCGGCGCGCCCCCAGCGAATCACACCACCAGGAAGCCACCAGCAACGCCAGGGCGTTGGTCAGGCTGAACACCGTTTGCACCGTACCGGCGGAGGCGGCGTCGAGCTGCCACTCGCTTCTGATGGTCGGCAGTGCACCGGCGAACATCATGGTGCCCAGGCAGAGGCCGGCCCGGCTCACGCAAAGCAGAAAGAAAGCTCGCATCTCAGCGCCGTCTCCCTGCCCATCGGGAGGTGAGGATAATTCGACTAACACGAACGACAGACGAGGAAAATCGCTGCATGACACACTCGGCAAACCGGGAAAGATGCGTGATAATAGTGAGAAAAATCAACGGCTGACAAACGATCTTTCCTCGCTCATTTGGTTGAGCTAGACTCAACCAATGAAAAAAATTCACTCCCTGCCGCACCTGTCCGCTTTCGAAGCCGCCGCCCGCCTTGGCAGCTTCAGCGCCGCTGCGGATGAGCTGTTTCTCACCACCGGCGCGGTCAGCCGCCACATTCGCAGCCTGGAAGAACAGCTGGGGATCACACTGTTTTATCGCGGACACAAGTCCGTGCGGCTGACGCAGGCCGGCGAGAATTTTTCCCGCACCGCGTCCCGGGTGATAAGCGAACTGTATGCCGCGGAAAGTGCACTGAAAGCGAGCGCCGGCCGGCAGCGGTTGGTGGTGCACAGCCTGCCGACGTTCACCATGCACTGGCTGATGCCGAAGCTGGCGGCGTTCAATGAGATTCATCCGGAGGTCGCGATTGATATCACCACCAGCACAGGGGCCGTCGATCGCAATACGCCGTTTGATCTGGCGATCCGGCGCGATCCTGCGCACTTCTCCGGGCTGAAAGCGATCCCTTTTCTGCAGGAAGAGAGCCTGTTGGTCTGCAGCCAGAGCTACTTGCGCGCCATGCCGGTCAGTGCGCCCGGCACGCTGGCCGGGCATACCGCCATCCGTATCCGCGCCCGTGAGGATTTATGGCACAGCTGGCTGAATACCTACCCGACGGCGTTGGACGCCTCGCCGGCGCCGCTCACGCTCGACCATACCTTCGCCGCCATTCAGGCGGCCGAGGACGGCCTGGGGCTGGCCGTCGTGCCTTACCTGTTCTGCGCCAAGCATCTGTCGTCCGGTCGACTGGTGTCGCCTTTCCCGGCGTTGACTATCCGAACCGGCGTTTATTCCCTGCTGCTGCGCGATCGGGACGATGAGGTCGTGAGAAAATTCGCCGCCTGGCTGCAGGCGTTTCAGGCGTAAGCGCCGGTTCGGGAACGCGTCAGCCCTCCCGGACATGCGCGAGCGTTTCGTGCGTCCACTCGGTAAACCAGGCAAAAACGTGGTCGACATGAGCGATGCAACGTCGCCTGATGCCATCCGTCAATGGGATCGCCGCCAGTTCCGCATGATCCTGCAGCTGGGCATGCCCGCTCTCCAGCGCCAGATGAAACTCGCCGCAGTAGCGCAGTTCGACGCCGGTCGCCTGATGAATGCGCGTGGCCAGCGGCGCCGTCAGCCCAAACAGCACGTTACCGGTAGCTTCGATGGCCTCGATCACCACGATCCGCTCCAGGCCGCCGAGGCCGCTTACCCGCGCACATAGCCGATAGGTCAATAACCGATTCGCCTGAGTGCTGTCGCTCCACAGCGTTTCCAGATGCGCCACCGTGTCGACGCAGCGGTTGTAACCGAGTTTGTCCAAATCCTCGAGATACCACGGCCAATGGTGATCATCTTCATGGGTATGCGCATTGACTTTCCGTTGGTAAATATCGGCCGCCGGCGTTTCATTGCGCAGCATCAGCTTATTCACATCGGCGAAAGCCATAATAAAAAACGCGATATGGGGCAGAAACGCCAGCCGCTCCTGAGGCGTGCGATTTTCATCACGCAGGAACTCAAACAGCGGAAGCTGGGCGTAACGTGCTTTATTGACCAAAATATGCTGCAGGACGGTTTTCATAAAAACCCCCTTGATGTTGAAGTGATTTGATAGATTGCGTATCAGGCTGAACGGCTTGCGAGCCAAAAAGAAACGTTGGAGAACTCTCCTGCAGTATAGCTGCTTTCGTTTTATGCACACTGAAGGATAAATAAGGCATTTAATATGAGTTAAATAATCATGCCGTTGATTATTTAACTCAGCTTCAAACTCCTTAACGCTTATTTCGAGGCAAAAAAAACATCGCGCTCACGGTATTCTCAGCCGTGAAGCGCCAGGCCTTTTATCGCCTTATCCACCGCTTTTTTCGATCCGCGCAGCGCCAGACCGACCAAATCCAGATTGTCCGCGTCTTCAGCGAGAAAAACCTGCCGATTGGCTTCATCGTGCCCGGTCGAGAACATGGCGTGCACATAGGGGATCAACGTCAATTCCCGCTCCAACCCTTTGCGATGCACATTTTGCAGGCCCGGCAAATCTGCGGCGAAAATCAGCATCGGCTGCCCGGAAATACCGCCGTAGCGTCTGCCCTGCGCATCCACGTAACACTCGCCGATGATTTCCGGGGCGGCGGCGGCGATGCCCGTCGCCAGAAAGGCCACCACGTTCAGCCGCTGCCAGGTCTGCAGATCGTCGCGTACGATAAACGCTATCTTGGTATCAAACATCTTTCGCTCTACTCCGTAGTGCTGTTAAAAGCACATCATCGGAAATGGCAAATCAGCGGTATAGAACGTTTGTGCACTGGCGTTGATAGGCCGCCGGTGATAAACGGTAGGCACGCTGGAACCAGCGACCCAAATGGCTCTGATCGGCAAAGCCCACCTGCATGGCGACCTGCGCCGGTTCTTGCCCCTGCGCCAACAACAAGCGTGCGGCCCGCAGCCTCAACCGAACCAAATACGCATGCGGCGACTGGCCAAAAGCCCGAGTGAATTGGCGAGTCAGGCGGAAACGGTCCAGACCACACTGAAGCGCCAGGTCATCCAGACTGGGGTTATCCGCCATATGTGCATGCAGATAGTCCCGTAAGCGGTTCATCTCAACCAAAGCGTCGTCGTGTTGGGAATCCGGCCTGGCACAGATGTGCCGTGACAATAGCGTCAGCAGATGGTCCAGGCTTTGATCGCGCGCCAGTCGCCCCTCTCTATGATGCAACGAGAAAAAGGCCTGCTGTATCGCGGCCGCCAGCATCGGATCGTCGGTCAAAGTGCTGTGGAAGGCACCTTCCAGCACGGAGGCATCCCCCATTCCACGGCGGTGCATAGCGGCGGATACCCAATGCTGGGGTAAATAGAGCATTGCATAGGTAAATCCCTCGGCCTGCGGCGCATGGCCATCATGCACCGCACCCGGTTCGATCAGCATGGCGCGTCCCGGCCGGCTGGTATGCAATGAGCGGTGGCAGTTGAAACGCTGTAAACCCTGCTGCGTGACACCCACCAGCATTTCATCATGATCGTGAGGATCGTAGGCATGCCCCTGAAAGTGGGCATTGACGCTCTCAATACCGGTTTCCTCATCGCGTCGCAGTTCGAGCCAATCTTTATGTTGATGATTTGACGCCATGCAATAAATCCGGAGTTCTGCTCACAGGAAAAGAAAAACAGCTTACCCTGAGACCGCCACCGTTGCACGCTCACAGCTCGCAGATGGCATAAGTGCCCTTTCCGGCCGATTTCGCCTGATACATCGCGCCGTCGGCGCGGGTCAGCAGCATTTCCTCCGTCACATCGCCGCGTGGGGAAATGGCCGCGCCGATGCTGGCGGAAAGCCGTACCTTCTGCGGCCCGATCTGCGTAATTTTGGCCAGATGCGCCAACACGTTTTCGCAAAACTCGCTGACTTCGCGCCGCGGATCCGTCAACGGCCACAGGATCACCGTGAACTCGTCACCGGCCAGACGCGAGACGCTGTGGCGCTCGCCGGCGCAGGCGCTGAGCAATGTGGCGAATGTCTTCAGGATCGCGTCGCCGAAGTCATGGCCATAGCTGTCGTTAAGGGTTTTGAACCCGTCGAGATCGATAAACAGCAGCGCCATCTGCCGCTGATGGCAACAGGCCTGCAGCGTGCCCGACAACCGGCGTAGAAACGCGCGGCGATTGGTCAATCCGGTCAACATGTCGTGGGTTGCGTCATATTCCAGCCGCTGCTGCAGCCGCTTCAGTTCGGTGATGTCCATGGCGAGAATGTAAAAGCCCTGCGCTTCGCACGGCACCAGCGTGGTGTGGATCATCAGAAGCCCTTGCCGGGTCTGCAGCTCATTCTCAAAACTCACCATTTCGCCCGCGAGGGCCCGCTCGATCATCGGTTTTGCTATTCGATAAACGCTTTCCCCCATGAAATCGCGCACCGTCATCCCCCTGAGGCTGGACTCCTCCAGACCGAACCAGGTTTTGTAGGCGCTGTTGGCGAACAGGTAGCGTTCATTGCCGTCGATCTGGCTGATTAAGGCCGGCATATTGTCGGTAATGGCGCGCAGACGCTCCTTCTCCGCACTGAGCTGATATTCGGCGAGCACCCGGGTCTCAATCTCTTCGTTGAGCTTTTTAACCACCACGTTCAGCTCCCGCGTGCGAATTTCGACGCGTTGTTCCAGCTCGTGTTGCAGAGCGAACAGATCGGCCTCGGCCGCTTTACGCTCGCTGATATCGACGATAACCGAGATGAAATGGTCCGGCTTGCCGTTCGGCAAACGATTGAGCGCCACCGTCAGCTGCACCCAAACGATCGAGCCGTCGGCGCGGAAATAGCGTTTTTCCATCGAATAGGTACTGATTTCATTTTTCAGCAGCTGCTGCAGCTTTTCCAGATCGGTGTTGAGATCGAGCGGATAGGTGATGTCCTGGAAGGTGCGATCCATCAGCTCGCGCTCGGAGTACTGAAGCATTTCGCAGATGCGCGGATTCACCCGCAGCCAATATCCTTGCAGCGAGACCAGCGCCATCCCTACCGCCGCCTGGGAGAAGGTTTGTTCGAACAGCGCCTCCGTGCGCTGCAGGTCAGATTTCAGGTTTTCGGTATAGACGAGGCGTTCAATGCTCTGCAGATATTCCTCCACCACGGCGGCGAAATCGTGCAGATCGGCCAGTTGAGCAGGAGAAAACGGCTGCGGGTGGCTGTCGATAATGCACAGCGTGCCTAGCGGCAAGCCATCGAGCGACAACAGCGGCTGCCCGACGTAAAAACCGATCCTCGGCCCGCCGATCACCAGCGGATTATCGAAAAAGCGCGGATCCTTGGCGGTATCAGGCACCACCAGCGCTTCGCGTTGCAAGATGGCATGGCCGCAAAACGAGATATTGCGCGGCGTTTCTCGGGCATCCAGACCGTAGCGCGATAAAAACCATTGGCGATCCCGGTCGATCAGCGACACCAGCGCAATGGTCACGCCGAAGTATTTCGCCGCCAACCGCGTGATGCGATCCAGTTTTTCCACCGAGTTCGAATCCAGCACGTTCAGTGAGTTCAATACCGACAGGCGTTCGGCTTCGTTTTCGGGGAAGCAGGGTTCGAGCATGTTGTCTCCCATTGTGTCACCCACGGACCCGGCATAGCCGGCGTGAGTCCGTTCAGCCTATCCGTCGGTTAGCGGCAAATAATATCCTTGTCCATCATAGACTCACTCACAGTATCAATCCGATTATGTATTCTCGCCAACTTTGCCGGGCGTTGCGTTTCCCCCCACGCTGCGCTACAGTCGTTCACAAGGTGATGGTGTTCCACCTTTCCCAACCGCCGCGTTCACTCGAACCGGATGATGACGCCTGATATACAACTTCGCTTTATTTTTTAGGCAGGTATGTCAGGAGTCGCTATGAATGAAATCTCAGGTTTTACCCCTTTTGCACTCCAGCCCGATGCCGTCGCGCGGGAAATGCCCCTGTACGTTTTCGGCCATAAAAATCCCGACAGCGACAGCATCTGCAGCGCGCTGGTGGTCGCGGACTGGCTCAATCACCTCGGCAAACCGGCCGTGGCTTTCCGCCTAGGCGACCTCACGCCGGAAACTCGCTACATACTGGCTGCCGCCGGCGTACAGGCGCCTGCGCTGCTGACAGAAGATCTCCGTGACCGCAAAGTCTGGCTGGTCGACTTTACCGATATCGAACAAGGCCCGGCCTCATTGCCCGACAGCGACGTGGTCGGCGTTATCGACCATCACCGGCTGGGCACGTTAGTCACCCGCAACCCGCCCGATGTCTGGGTGCGCGCCGTCGGCTGTTGCGCCACCGTGATCCTGCAAATCCTGACGACAGAAAAGCCAATGCCACTTAACGCCGCGCAGGCCACGCTGCTGCTGGGCGCCATCTTGAGCGACACCGTCGCGCTCAGTGCGCCGACCACCACGGAACAGGATCGGCTGGCGGTCACCCGGTTGCGCGCAATCTCTCACGTCGACTATGACGCCTTCACCGCCGGGCTGCTGGCCGCCAAAACCGATCTCTCCGGGCAATCCGCCCCGCAGTTGCTGCAGCGCGACGCCAAGAATTACCGCATCCATACCGTTTCGCTGCTGCTGTCGCAGATAGAAGTGCGGGCCATGATCGACATCGATCCGCTGTTGCCCGCGCTGCAACAGGCGCTCGAGCAGGCGAAGCAGGAAGCCGGGCTGGAGATGACCGCACTCCTGGTTACCGATATCACCCACCGCCGTTCCACCCTGTATTTCTCGTCGAACCGGGTGCTCGCCATTCGGCAGGTGTCGCTGCCCGGTATGACGAGCCGAAAAAAAGAGGTTTTACCGTGGTTAACCCTACAGATTGCTCACGCAGGGAGATAAGTCATGCCGATCTACCAACACGCTTTACTGCTGGTACAGGATGAACGCGACGGCCGGCTGCTGTTGCGCCATGCCGAACGCCTCAATCAGCAGATGAATACGCGCATTACCGTGGCGCACATCAGCGCCGACTATGCCGAGCTGGACTACCTCAGCGATGCGCAAACCAAAGATCGCCAGTCCAGCGAGGTGATCGCCGCCAAAGCCATGCTCAGCCGCCTGGTGGAAGACTGCTCAATCCCCCTGGAGGTACGCGCAATGGTCAGCATCCATCGCTTCAAAGACGTCGAAGCCCTGATTGCCCGTGAAGGCGTCGATCTTTTGTTGCTCGGCCATCAGAACCGTCCGTTTGGCGTCTATGCCTCCTTCGGCTTCGAATTCATCAACCATTTATCCATCGACGTGCTGATAAAGCACGTTCCCACTCCCTAGAACGAGGTGACACCCCATGAACGATGAGATTGAAAGCGTAACCGCCAGAGAGATCCTGGATTCGCGCGGCAACCCGACCGTCGAAGTCGAAATGAGCGCGGCGGGCGTCGTGGCCCGGGCTTCGGTGCCTTCGGGAGCCAGCACCGGGTCGCGCGAGGCGGTGGAGCACCGCGACGGCGATCCGCACCGTTTCGGCGGCAAAGGCGTACTGGAGGCGGTGCACAGCGTCAAAACGGCGATCAACGAGGCGCTGCGCGGAGTGGATGTGCGCCAACAAGAGGAGATAGACCGCCGGCTGATCGCGCTGGACGGCAGCGAGAACAAGAGCCGATTGGGGGCCAACGCCCTGCTCGGCGTTTCTCTGGCCGCCGCCCGCCTCGCGGCGCAATTGTCGCAGCTGCCGCTGTATCGTTATCTGGGCGGCATCGGCGCCAACCTGCTGCCGGTGCCCTGCATGAATATCATCAACGGCGGCGTGCACGCCCGGTGGCAAGGGGCGGACTTTCAGGAGTTTATGATAGCTCCCCTGGGCGCGCCGTCGCTGCGCGAGGCCGTGCGCTGGGGCAGTGAAGTTTATCAGACGCTGCGCCAAATCCTGTTGGAAAAAGGCCTGTCGGTCGGCGTCGGTGACGAAGGCGGTTTCGCGCCGGCGGTCGCCTCAAACCGCCAGCCGCTCGAGCTGATCGTGCAGGCGATAGAGAAAGCCGGCTACCGGCCGGGAGAAGATATCGCGATCTGCATGGATCCGGCCTCGAGCGAATTCTACGCCGACGGCAAGTATCGCCTGCGCAGCGAGAATCTCGAGTTGGACGCAGCCCAGATGACGGCCTATTACCAACGGCTGGTGCAGGATTTCCCCATCGTGCTGATTGAAGACGGCTTGGCCGAGGACGACTGGGCCGGCTGGCGTATTCTGAGCGACGCCCTGGGCGACCAGGTGGAGCTGGTCGGCGACGATCTGTTCGTCACCAACGTGAAATACATCCAGCGCGGGATTGATGAACGGTTGGCCAATGCGGCGCTGATCAAGCTGAACCAGATCGGCACGCTGAGCGAAACCTTCGCCGCCGTACAGCTCTGCCAGGCGAACGGCTGGGGCACCTTTATCTCGCACCGCAGCGGTGAAACCGTCGACAGCTTTATCGCCGACATGACGGTCGCGATGCGAGCCGGCCATCTGAAAACCGGTGCGCCGAGCCGCGGCGAGCGGATCGAAAAATACAATCAGCTGATGCGCATCGAAGACCAGTTGGGCGCCGCGGCGGTGTATGCCGGGCGTTCCGCCTTTAAACGCCGCTAAGCTTTGCCGGCCGGGCCGGCGATGCGTCGGCCTGTTTTTCGCCCTTGGCTTGGCACAGCCCGGCGACACCGGACTCCAATAAGGTCAGCCGGGTCATCAACAAGGTTTCTCGTTGTTCATTCAGCGTGGCCATCATCAGCTCGATCTCCGCCAGCCGTTCATCGACGCCGCGTATCAACCCATCCTCATAAGCGCTGCCCTGCAGCGCCAGCACGCGTTGGATCGCCTGCAGCGAAAACCCCAGATTTTGGCCGATTTGGATCAGGTGCAATCGCTCCAGTGCGCTATCGCTGTAGACCCGATAGCCGTTGACGCCGCGCACCGGTTTCGGCAGCAACCCCAGCTGCTCGTAGTAGCGTATCGCCGAGGCGGCCACGCCGGCGCGCTGCGCCAATTCTCCGATCTTCATGCCCTATTGACCTTAAAGTTAACTTTAAACCTAGTATAGCGCCATTCCCCTTACGACAGGAGCGCAAAACCGATGTTTACCCCACTGACGCTGCCCAACGGCAGCCGCCTGACCAACCGTCTGGCCAAGGCGGCGATGGAAGAAAATCTGGCCGCCCCAGGCCAACTGCCCGGCCCGGCGCTGTGGCGCTTATACCGCTATTGGGCCGAAGGCGGCGCCGGCTTGATCATCACCGGCAACGTGATGATCGACGGCCGCGCCATGACCGGCCCCGGCGGCGTGGTGCTGGAACAAGACACGCCGCTCGCCGCGTTCGAAACCTGGGCCAAGGCCGCGCGCCAGGGCGGCGCGCAGGTGTGGATGCAGCTTAACCATCCGGGCCGGCAGGTGATGGCGAACATGGGCGGCAACGCATGGGCGCCCTCCGCCATCCCGCTCGCGATGGGCAAGCACAGCAAACTGTTTGCCCAGCCGCAGGCGATGGATGAAGCGCAGATCGCCGAGGTTATCGCGCGCTTCGCCGCCAGCGCGCACGCTGCCGAACGGGCCGGTTTTACCGGCGTGGAGATCCACGCGGCGCACGGCTATCTGATTTCCCAGTTTCTCTCGCCGCTGACCAACCAACGCAACGATCGCTGGGGCGGCGAGTTGGCGAACCGCGCCCGCCTGCTGCTGGAGGTGGTGCGTGCGGTGCGCGAGCGCGTCTCGCCGGGCTTTTGCGTGGCGGTCAAACTCAACTCCGCCGATTTTCAGCGCGGCGGTTTTTCTTCGGACGATGCGCGCCAGGTGGTGCTGATGCTGAACGATCTGCCGGTCGATCTGATCGAACTGTCGGGCGGCAGCTACGAAAGCCCGGCGATGCAAGGCGAAACGGCGGACGGTCGCACCCTGGCGCGAGAAGCCTATTTTCTGTCCTTCGCCCGCGATCTTGCCGCGGTGGCCCGCATGCCGGTGATGACCACCGGCGGCATCGCCCGTCCTTCAGTGGCGCAGCAGGTGCTGGACAGCGGCGTCGCGATTGCCGGCATCGCCACCGCCATGGCGGAAGTGCCCGATCTGCCGCGGCGCTGGCAAACCGGGGCGGCCCCCCATGCGCTGCCAGCCCCGGTCACCTGGCGCAGCAAAGCGATGGCGTCGCTCGCCCGGATGGCGTTGGTCAAGCGCCGGATGCGAGCGCTGAGTGACAATCGGCCGCGCAGCGTGCGCTATTCCCCGCTGTTCACGCTGCTCGTCGATCAGTGGCGTACCCGCCGCATCCTGCAGCGCTACCACGCCTGGTTACGGCAACGTTAACGGCAACAGCGCCGGCGAACCCGGCCGGCGCTGCGTAAAAATCGCGCTTTTTTGATCGCGCTACGTGAAATCTGAGAGAAATCACCGATCTGGATGCAGCGCTTTTAACGGTTGGCCATTTATATTCATCACAAATTTTGTGTATATAAACGCTATAGGACTTAAGGTGGTGAATAGATAAAAATAAGCCGTTAATTCCTATTTATGTTATTAAACGGAAATTCACCTTATTAATAAGCGTATTAAAGCCGCCTGCAGGTTGGCGACGGAAAGGATTTTTGTGCCATGTTAACGATATGTTGTTTTTTACCGGCAAAACCAACGGTCAATAAATCAACAACATATTGATGAGCCTAAGAAAAAACTAAACAATTCAAAACAAAATCGGCTATTGAGTCCCAGGCGAAAAAGCCATATATTGGTCGCGCTTTTCACAAGGCAGTTACTTTTCTAATTCATTAATTCAATCGGAGCGTGTTGAGACCTTCGGTTGTAGGAGAGATATGATGACGGATAAAGTCCGTATTGATACTTTAGTTGCAAACTCATTAAACGGAAACAATGAAACCTATTTGGCGCGCCAAGCCGAATTTGAGTCGAATGTTAGGAGTTATCCGCGCAAATTGCCGTTGGCAATTGCGAAAGCCCAGGGCGTTTGGATCACTGATGTTGAGAATAATCAATATCTTGATTGCCTGGCCGGGGCGGGAACGTTGGCTCTTGGACATAATCACCCCGACGTCCTGCAAAGCATCCAAAATGTCATTACCAGCGGCTTGCCGTTACATACTCTCGATCTCACGACCCCGTTAAAAGATCGTTTCTCCGATTACCTGCTCTCTCTGTTGCCGGGCGAAGGCAAAGCCTATTGCCTGCAGTTCTGCGGCCCGTCCGGTGCCGATGCGGTGGAAGCCGCGCTGAAGCTGGCGAAAAAGCACACCGGCCGTTCCGGCGTGATCAGCTTCTCCGGCGGTTATCACGGCATGACCCACGGCGCGCTGTCGGTTACCGGCAACCTGTCGCCGAAGGCGGCGATCAACGGCATGATGCCGGAAGTGCAGTTCATGCCTTATCCGCATGAATACCGCTGCCCGCTGGGCATCGGCGGCGAAGCCGGCGTCAAGGCGCTGACCTACTACTTCGACAACCTGATCAACGACGTGGAAAGCGGCGTGCGTAAACCGGCGGCGGTGATCCTGGAAGCCGTTCAGGGCGAAGGCGGCGTTAACCCGGCACCGGCCGAGTGGCTGCAGCGCATCCGCAAAGTGACGCAGGAGCATGGCATTCTGCTGATCATCGACGAAGTTCAGGCCGGTTTCGCCCGTACGGGCAAGCTGTTCGCCTTCGAACACGCCGGCATCGAGCCGGACATCATCGTGATGTCGAAAGCGGTCGGCGGCGGCTTGCCGCTCGCGGTACTGGGCATCAAGAAAGAGTTTGACGCCTGGGAACCGGGTCACCACACCGGCACCTTCCGCGGCAACCAGCTGGCGATGGCCACCGGCCTGACCACCCTGCAATACCTGAAAGAGCACAAGGTCGCCGACAAAGTGGCCGCTCAGGGCGAATGGCTGAAAGGCAAACTGGCCGAGCTGCAGAAACGTTATCCGGTGATCGGTCACGTCCGCGGTCTGGGCCTGATGATCGGCATTGAGATCGTCAAGCCGAACGAAGCGCAGGATCACATGGGCTGCTACCCGGCCGATGGCGAACTGTCTGCGCTGCTGCAGAAGAAATGCTTCGAATCCGGCCTGATCCTGGAGCGCGGCGGGCGCAACGGCTGCGTACTACGCCTGCTGCCTTCGCTGCTGATCACCAATGATGAGCTGGGTATTTTCCTGGATAAATTTGAGCAGGCGCTGTTGGCCGCCGGCGTCAAGCCAGTCTGATTGGAGCGAATGACCGCGATGTCCAAGTTAAACCCGATTCTGGCTTCCTCGGCGCACAGCGCCGAGGCTTACCGCCAGGCGATCGCGCAGAGCAGTGAAGCCGTCGTGCAGTGGCTGCAACAGCCCGAGATGTATCAGGGCAAAAGCGTGGCCGAACTGCGCGAGCGCATCAAGCTCGACTTCACCCCGCAAGGCCTGGGCAACCAGGCGGCGATCGATCGCGCCATCGAGTACTTTTTGAAAGACAGCCTGTCGGTACACCACCCGCAGTGCGTGGCGCACCTGCACTGCCCGAGCCTGGTAATTAGCCAGGCCGCCGAAGTGCTGATCAACGCCACCAACCAGAGCATGGATTCCTGGGATCAAAGCCCGTCGGCCACGCTGATCGAAATGAAGCTGATCGAGTGGCTGCGTGCCCAGGTCGGTTACCAGCCCGGCGACGCCGGGGTGTTCACCAGCGGCGGCACCCAGAGCAACCTGATGGGGCTGATGCTGGCGCGCGATGCGTTCTTCGCGCGTCAGGGCCACTCCGTGCAGCAGGACGGCCTGGTGGGCGATCTGCGCAAGCTGAAGGTGTTCTGTTCTGAAAACGCCCACTTCTCGGTGCAGAAGAACATGGCGCTGATGGGCCTCGGCTATCAGTCCGTCACCCTGGTGAAAACCGATCGCTTCGCCCGTATGGACGTGAACGACCTGGCGGAAAAACTGGCACAGGCCAAGGCCAACGGCGAGCAGGTGATGGCGATTGTCGCCACCGCCGGCACCACCGACGCCGGTGCCATTGACCCGCTGCGCGACATCGCGCGGCTGGCGGCGGAGCAGCAGATTTGGGTACACGTGGATGCGGCCTGGGGCGGCGCGCTGCTGCTTTCCGAGCAGTACCGCGACTACCTGGACGGCCTGGAACTGGTGGACTCCATTACCCTGGACTTCCACAAGCAGTTCTTCCAGACCATCAGCTGCGGGGCCTTCTTGCTGAAAGACGAGCGCCACTATGAGCTGATGCGCTATCAGGCGGCCTACCTGAACTCCGAGTTCGACGAAGCGCAAGGCGTGCCGAACCTGGTGTCCAAATCGCTGCAGACCACCCGCCGCTTCGATGCGTTGAAGCTGTGGATGGGGCTGGAAGCGCTGGGGCGGAAGCAATACGCCGAGATCATCGATCATGGCGTGACGCTGGCGCAGCAGGTGGCGCGTTACATCGCCGATCAGGAATCGCTGGAACTGGTGATGCAGCCGCAGCTGGCCAGCGTGCTGTTCCGCTACCGTCCGGCGCAGCTGGCGGCGAACGGCGACGCGGCCGTCGCGCTGTTCAACCAGCGCATCGGCGACGCCCTGCTGGAATCGGGCCGCGCCAACGTCGGCGTGACCGAGTTCGATGGCGTGACCTGCCTGAAGATGACGCTGCTGAACCCGATCGTGACGCTGGAAGACATCAAGCTGTTGCTGGCGCTGGTCGAGAAAACCGCCCAGCAGCTGCCGGCGTAACGTCGCCCAGCCTGCCACCCAAGCCGATAACCTCCGTTATCGGCTTTTTTATTGCTCATCAATCGCAGGAGACGCAGCGTTTACGCTGATATACTGCAGCAAACGCCTTCCCCCCATTTCCAGCACAACAGGACACCCAATCAATCATGACCGATCCGGATTTCAACCTGTTGATCGCACTCGACGCGCTGCTGACGGCGGGCAGCGTCGTCGGCGCCGCACGGCGTCTCGGTTTAAGCGCCTCGGCGATGAGCCGCACCCTCAGCCGGCTGCGCGCGGCCACCGGCGATCCCCTGTTGGTGCGCGCCGGCCGCCATATGGTGCTGACGCCCTATGCCGAAACGCTGCGCGAGCGGGCGCGGCACGCGGCGTTCGAAGCGCGCGCGGTGTTGCGCCCGGCGCAGGGGGCATTGGATCCCGCCGTGCTGGATCGGACCTTTACGCTGCGCGCCAACGACGGCTTCGTCGAAGCCTTCGGCCCGGCGCTGATCGCCGCCGCGGCCGAACAGGCGCCGCGGGTGCGACTGCGCTTTGCGCCCAAGCCGGAGAAAAGCGACCGCCCCCTGCGTGAAGGGCTGGTCGATCTGGAGATTGGCGTGCTGGGTGACATGGGCCCGGAAATCCGCCTGCAGGCGCTGTTCCGCGATCGCTTCGTCGGCGTGATGAGAACCTCACACCCGCTGGCGCAGCAGCCGGCGATCGGCGCCGCCGACTACGCCGCCTGCGGCCACGTGGTGGCTTCGCGCAGCGGGCGCATCCTCGGGCCGGTAGACGCAGCGCTGGCGGAGCTGGGGCTGGCACGCCATATCGCCGCCGTGGTGCCGAGCTTTCCGGCCGCGCTGGCGGTTGCGCAAGCCTCGAACCTGCTGGCGTTGCTGCCCGCCTCGTTCCTGCATGCGCAACCGGCGGGCGGCCCGCTGCGCGTCTTCGAGCTGCCGGTGAAAACGCCGCCCATCACCGTGTCGCAAATGTGGCATCCGCGCCTGGACGCCGAGGCCGATCACCGCTGGCTACGCCAGCTACTGCTGACGGTCTGCCGCCAACGCGTGCAGGAACCGTTTCGCGCAGAGTGACAATGTCACTAAATTTTGCCTTGCTGACGGCGAGTGATCCCGCCGACGGCAAAGCCCCCATAGCCTGAGGGTTGTTCCCCCTCGCGCGATGGGAGAACATAGCGTTCACGATGCCTGACTCAGTGAAGCGCCCATGACACTTCCCCCTCTCTGGCCGGTGTTCGACGGCCATAACGACCTGCTGCTCAACCTGTGGCTGCAGCATGACGACGATCCGGCCACCGCCTTCTATTCCCGCGTCACGCCGGGCCACCTCGATTTCGCCCGCATGCGGCGCGGCGGATTTTTCGGCGGGCTGTTCGCGGTATTTATTCCCCCGGTCAGCTATATCGCCCAGATGCGCCACCAAACGCAGGACGAGGCGCAGGCCACCTTCGATCCGCTGGCGATCGCCGAACGGCAAATCGCCATCCTGCAGCAGCTGGAGCAGGCTTCTCAGGGGCGGCTGCGCATCTGTCGCACCGCCACCGAGATAGAACAGTGTCGTCTCAACCGACAAATCGCCGCGGTGCTGCATATTGAAGGCGCCGGCATGATCGATGCGGAGCTGACGCAGCTGGAGGCCCTCTACCGGCTGGGTGTGCGCAGTATCGGGCCCTTCTGGAATCTGCCGAACGCCTTCGGCACCGGCGTCAGCGGGCCGTTCCCCGGCTCACCCGATACCGGCCCCGGCCTGACGCCGGCCGGCGAGGCGCTGATCCGCGCCTGCAACCGCCGCCGCATCATGATAGACGTCTCGCACATGAACGAGAAAACCTTCTGGCAAACCGCCGCGCTGAGCCGCGCGCCGCTGGTCGCCACCCACTCCAACGCCCACGCCCTCTGCCCGCAACCGCGCAACCTGACCGACGCACAGCTGGACGCCATCGCTCAGAGCGGCGGGATGGTCGGCGTCAATTTCGGTACCGCCTTCCTGCGTGCGGACGGCAAACGTGACAGTGCAACGACTGGCTTAACAGAAATTGTTAAACACGTTGAGTATTTGATCGCTAAACTTGGTGAAGATCGCGTGGGATTTGGCTCTGATTTTGACGGGGTCAACGTACCGCACCCGTTGGCAGATGTCGGCGGCCTGCCGCTGCTGACGCAAGCGCTGGCACAGGCCGGGTTCGATAACCGGCTGCTGGAGAAGCTGACCTGGCGCAACTGGCTGAACGTGCTCGCCACCACCTGGGGCGAATAACCCGGTTACGCTTTAAAGGTTGCGATCTCCGTCACATTTCGTCAACATTGGGCCGGCCGAATGCGAACGTTTCTCATTGGGCTCGAACTATTACGATGCATGCTAAGGAGCACCGCTATGACTACCTGGACTAAACCTGAGTTTGTTGACCTGCGTCTGGGTCTGGAAGTGACGCTGTACATTTCCAACCGTTAATCGCCCGTCTGCCCGCCTTTCGCGCGGGCATTTCTTTCCCTTTCTTTCTGGTTTAGACATGCAGATAAAAGTTCTCGGCTCAGCAGCAGGCGGCGGCTTTCCCCAGTGGAATTGCAACTGCGACAACTGCCGGGGCGTTCGCGACCACAGCATCAACGCCACGCGCCGCACCCAGTCTTCCATCGCCGTCAGCGACGACGGTAAAAACTGGGTACTGTGCAACGTTTCCCCGGACATTTGCCATCAGCTGCTGGCCTCGCCCGAATTGAATAATCCCGATGTGCTGCGCGGCACCGGTATCGGCGCGATCGTGTTGACCGACAGCCAGATCGATCACAGCGCGGGCTTGCTCAATTTGCGCGAGGGCTGCCCGCATCACGTCTGGTGCACGCCTGAAGTGCATGACGATCTCAGCACCGGCTTCCCGGTGTTTCCCATGCTCTCCCACTGGAACGGCGGGCTGATTCACCACCCGGTGACGCCCGGGGAGCCGTTCCACACGGCGGTCTGCCCGACCGTGCGCTTTACCGCCATTCCGCTACTCAGCAACGCGCCGCCCTATTCGCCGTACCGCGATCGCCCGCTGCCGGGCCACAACGTGGCGCTGTTTATCGAAGATACCGCGCGCGGGGTCGGGCTGCTGTACGCACCGGGCCTGGGTGAGCCGGACGAGGCGCTGATGCCGTGGCTGCGCCGCGCGGACTGCCTGCTGATCGACGGCACGCTGTGGCGCGACAACGAGCTGGCCAACGCCGGCGTGGGCCGCAATACCGGCAAAGACATGGGGCATCTGGCGCTGGCGGAAGAACACGGGCTGGCGGCCCTGCTCGCCACCTTGCCCGCCAGGCGCAAAATCCTGATCCACATTAACAATACCAACCCAATCCTCAATGAAGACTCGGCAGAGCGGCAAAGCCTGACCGCCGCCGGCATTGAAGTGAGCTGGGACGGCATGAATATCGAACTGTAGGGAACCGCCATGACGCAACCACTGCCCCTGACTCCGCCGGCATTTGAAGCGGCGCTGCGCGCCAAAGGCGCTTATTACCATATCCACCACCCGTACCACATCGCGATGCACAACGGTGAAGCAACCCGCGAGCAGATCCAGGGCTGGGTGGCCAACCGGTTCTACTACCAGACCAGCATTCCGATCAAAGACGCGGCGATCATGGCTAACTGCCCGCAGCCGGAAACCCGCCGCAAATGGGTGCAGCGCATCCTGGATCACGATGGCTACGGCGGCAGCGAAGGCGGCATCGAAGCCTGGCTGCGCCTGGGCGAAGCCGTCGGGCTGCAGCGCGACACCCTGCTCTCTGAAGCGTTGGTGCTGCCGGGCGTGCGCTTTGCGGTGGACGCCTACGTCAATTTCGCGCGCCGCGCCTGCTGGCAAGAAGCGGCCTGCAGCTCGCTGACCGAACTGTTCGCGCCGCAAATCCACCAGTCGCGCCTCGACAGCTGGCCGCAGCACTATCCGTGGATCGACGCCGCCGGCTACGACTATTTCCGCAGCCGCCTCGGCCAGGCCAACCGCGATGTGGAGCACGGCCTGGCGTTGGCGCTGGACTATTGCGACACCGTTGAAAAGCAGCAGCGCATGCTGGAGATCCTGCAGTTCAAACTGGATATTCTGTGGAGCATGCTGGACGCCATGAGCATGGCCTATACCCTGAACCGCCCGCCTTTTCACAGCGTGACCGCCGCGCGGGTATGGCACAACCAGAGGCTGGTGTAATGACGCTGAACCCTGAACACACCCCGGTCTTCCGCCGCGGCTACCGCCTGCAATGGGAGCAAGTGCAAAATAGCCACGTGATCCTCTACCCGGAAGGCATGGCCAAGCTGAACGACAGCGCCGCCGCCATCTTGCAGCTGGTCGACGGCCACACCACGCTGAACGGCATCATCGCGCAGCTGAACGCCCGCTTTCCCGGCGCCGAGGGGTTGGCGGATGACGTGCTGGAGTTTTTCCAGCGCGCCTACGAACAAAAATGGGTGACCTTCCGTGACTGAAGCACGCGCGCCGGCGGTGAACCCGCCGCTCTGGCTGCTGGCGGAGCTGACCTACCGCTGCCCGCTGCAGTGCCCCTATTGCTCCAACCCGCTCGATTTTGCCGCGCAGGAAAAAGAGCTGACCACCGCGCAGTGGATTGAGGTGTTTCGCCAGGCGCGGGCGATGGGCAGCGTGCAGCTCGGTTTTTCCGGCGGCGAGCCGCTGGTGCGTAAAGACCTGCCCGAGCTGATCGCCGCCGCGCGCGATCTCGGCTTTTACACCAACCTGATCACTTCCGGCATCGGCCTGACCGAGAAGAAGCTGCAGACCTTCGCCGACGCCGGGCTGGACCATATCCAGATCAGTTTTCAGGCCAGCGACGAAACGCTGAACGCCGCACTGGCGGGCTCCGCCAAGGCGTTTCAGCAGAAGCTGGCCATGGCCAGGGCGGTCAAGGCGCTCGGCTATCCGATGGTGCTCAACTTCGTGTTGCATCGCCACAATATCGGTCAGATCGACCGCATTATCGAACTGGCGATCCAGCTGGACGCCGACGACGTCGAGCTGGCGACCTGCCAGTTCTACGGCTGGGCACACCTCAACCGCGAGGGCCTGCTGCCGACCCGCGAGCAGATCGCCGACGCGGAAGCGGTGGTAAAACGCTACCGCGAACGCATGGCCGCCGACGGCAAGCTGGCCAACCTGCTGTTCGTCACGCCGGACTACTACGAGGAGCGCCCCAAAGGCTGCATGGGCGGCTGGGGTGCGATCTTCATGAGCGTAACGCCGGAAGGCATGGCGTTACCCTGTCACAGCGCCCGTCAGTTGCCGATCGCCTTCCCGTCGGTGCTGGAGCACGATCTGCAGCATATCTGGTACCACTCGTTCGGTTTTAACCGCTATCGCGGCTATGACTGGATGCCGGAGCCCTGCCGTTCCTGCTCGGAGAAAGAGAAAGACTACGGTGGCTGCCGCTGCCAGGCGTTCATGCTGACCGGCAACGCCGACAACGCCGACCCGGTATGCGGCAAATCGCCGCACCACGGCACCATTCTGGCGGCGCGGGAAGCGGCGAACCGTTCGCAGATCGGTATCGATCAGCTGCATTTTCGCAATCAAACCAACTCCCGTCTGATTTTCAAGGGTTGACGATGGCACTCGCCGGCGCCTCCTGGCAGCTCGACAACGGTTTGGCCGTCAAGGCGATAAGCGATCCTGCCGCCGCTAGCGCCGCCGCGCTGGTGCGCATTGAGGCAGGCAGTTTTCAGGCGCCCACCGCCTGGCCGGGCCTGGCGCATCTGCTGGAGCATATGTTGTTTCGCGGCAGCGCGAACTTCAGCGCGCAAGATAGTCTAATGGGCTGGGTACCGTCGGTGGGCGGCCGCCTGAATGCCACCACTCAGGCGACGCAAACCGCGTTTTTCTTCGAGGTGGGCGCCGATCATTTGGCGCAGGGGCTGGCGCGGCTGAGCGATATGCTCGCCGCCCCACAGCTGGCGGCCGAGGCGATCGCACAGGAGGTTGAGATCATCGACGCCGAATATCGCCTGCTGCGCGCCGAGGTGGAAACCCGCTGCGAAGCCGCACAGCGGCAGATGTTCGCCGGCCTGGACGCCATGCACCGCTTTCATATCGGCAGCCGCGCCGCTTTCGGCAACGACATTTCCGCCCTGCAGCAGGCGCTGCGGCAGTTTCACCGGCGCTATTTTCGCGCGCCAAACCTGACGCTGTGGCTGCAAGGCCCACAATCGCTGGCGCAGCTGCATGTTCTGGCCCAGCGTTACGGCAGCCGCTTGCCATCGGGCAGCGCCATACCGCACAAAGCCTCACCGCCGCTGACCGCTGCGAAAGATTACACTCTGTCTCTTCCCGGCACGCCGCAGCTGAGACTGGTGTTTGCCCTGTCGCGCTCCCATGCGCGCGGTTGGCTGCGGCGGCTGGAGCGCCTGCTGCTGGACGAAGCCCCCGGCGGGCTGCTGGCGCGGCTGCGCGCTCAGGCGTGGTGCGATGCGGTTCGGCTTGATTATTCGCGCTGCAGCGAGAACAACGCGCTGCTGAGTTTTATCTTTACCGTCAATCACGGTTCAGCCACTGAAGCTGCCCACATCGAAAGCGCGTTGTTGGCGTGGCTGCAGGCGCTGCAGGTGCTGGCACCGGCTCAGCTTGCGCATTACGAACGGCTGGCCAATCGCGATCTCCACCGTTTGGCGCCGCTCGATCAACTACGCGCCAGAGCGTTTGGGTTGCCGCCGGCGGAGCCGAACGACGAGTGGCCACGGCATATTGCGGCGCTGATTAGCGCGCCGCGCCGCCGCCTGGCCGTGCGGCCCGATGGCGGCGGCGAAACCCGTGAAATTCAAGGGTTGCCGCTGGCACTTGGCCCCTTCGTTGGCGCCGCGCTGACGCCCGCAGCGGAACCTTTTCGCTTTTTCACCGCCTCGGCGGCGCTGCCGAGTCCGACCTTGCCTTCCGGCCTGGCGCCGCTGCGGCATCTGCTCCCTGGCGAAGCGCAGCCGGTGCTGTTGCTGCGGCCGGCGCCGTCCAGCCCCTTCAGCGATGAACAGGCCTGCGGCATACAGGCGGCGCTGCGCGCCGGGGCGGCCGAACTGGCGCATCGGGAGGGACATTTAAGCTTCGAACGCCACCAGGGCGTGTGGCTGCTGCAGTTGGCGGGCTGCCACGCGCTGATCTGCCATGGGCTGAGCGTAGTAAACCGGGCGCTGGCGGTGTTGTCGCCGGCCGTGCTCAACGAGGCGGCGAGAAACCTGCGCCATACGCAGCGGAAAGAGCAAAACGATATCGCCATTCGCCGTCTGTTAGCCCAATTGCCGGCGGCGCTCAGCGCGCCAACCGCAGCGGCGCAATGGCATGCCACCTTGATCGGCGGCGATGGCGAGTTAAAACGGCAGCTGTCGCACCTGCTGTACGGTTTCCCCTATTCCGTGGCCGCGGAGCCGCCGCTGCCGACACATCACCATCATCGCCCCGTCACGCTGACGGAAAGCGGCGCCGAAAGCGCCTTACTGCAGTTTTACCCGCTGCCGAACGGCGAAGCCGAAGGCCGTTGGGCGCTGCGCGTGCTGGCTCAGCTTTACGCCCCGCGCTATTTTCAGCGGTTGCGCGTGGATCGCAACGTGGGCTATGTGGTGCAATGCGCCTTCCACCGCTGTGCCGATGCCGAGGGCCTGTTGTTCGCGCTGCAATCCCCGACGTTCAACGTTGAACAGCTGCGGCAGTTGACCGACGAATTCTTGCTGCAGATGCACCATGAGCTGGCGCACGTTGGCGCTGGCGAGCTGGCGCAAATACAACAGGCGCTGCGGCAAAGCCTGCAGCGCCTCAGCACCGAATCGTTGCAGCGCGCCCGAGAAATTGCCTTGGAAAATCGCGCACTCATTGCCGCCAAGCCGATGACACTGACGCAACTGACGGATTGGCAGCAGCGGCTGTTCCCCGCAGGCTGATGTTGCGGCGTTGCCAATCCGACGCGATATAAACGCAGCAAGACAAACAATCATCGGGAAAAGATATGTCTCAGAAAATCATGTTATCCCTGTAAAGCTTGCTCCGGAAAATTATTTAAATAAGAGCATGTTGATAAATCGCTTAATCGACTTCTTCCTTTTCCTTTTATACCAGGCATATATTCTTCGCTTTTTCATTCTTCTAAACTCATAAGCTAGAGATATATAAAACACCATGAGCAGCAACATTAATATAACAATCATAAGTTAGCCCAAATCCATTTAGCCATTTCATATGATTATTATCTAATTTAATAAATTAAAAAATTAGAAACATCCTGTTCTAAATATTACTTTATCACATCCCTCAAACCGGCCTTTTATGCTGGCCGGCGAGGCTCGAGAGTTATAATTGCACCGCCCAGTTAGCCCGTCGTGAACAACACAGTGGGTAAGCGATGCCGGTCAGCACCATGCTGATCACCCAGGAAATGTCTGCGCCCGGGATCAGATTGGCGTAAGGGCCGGAGAAAAACGCGTTCTCAACAAAAGGCACCTGCACCGCAATACCGCCGAAATAAACGCCGAGCGCGCGGGTGTTAAGCAGGCCGTAGCGCCCGCCGTCTGCGCTGAAAATGGCCGAAATGTCATAGCGTTGGCGGTTAAGCAGGTAAAAATCGATCAGGTTGATCATGCACCACGGGATCAGCACCGAGATCAAGGCAAAGATCAGGTTCAGGAACAGATGTACAAAGTTGGCCGAGGCAACCAACGCCACCCATACCGATCCCAGCAAAATCAATGCCGAGAACAGCGTACGTATCCGCGCATTAGGCATCCACTGCGGCAAGAAGGTTTGTACGGCGGTAATCAACGAGAGCACCGCACCGTACAAATTCATCGAGTTATGGCAGATGATGTTGATCAGAAACAGCACCATCAGCACCGGCCCCAACCCTCCCGTCGCCTGGCGTACCGCCTCCATGGCATCGTCGCTGCCGGCGACCAGATTGACCGCCACCATACCGAACACGAAGGCTAAAATGGTACCGCTGCAGGCGCCCAGATAGGTATACAGGAAGGGTTTGGCAATGCCGACTTCCGCCGGCAGGTAACGCGAATAGTCTGACGTGTAGGGCGAGAAACTGATTTGCCAGACGGCGCCGATGCAGAATGTGGCGAACCAACCGGCAATGCTGAACGATCCCCGCTGCCAAAAATCCGCCGGCAGCGGTTGAGAAAACATCAATACCAACCCGAGAATCAGCGCGCTGCCCATCACCCAGGCGCCGATTTTGTTGATCTTGTGGATGAAACGGTAGCCCACCACCCCGATCAGCGTCGCCAGCACCGCGCCAATCACCGTCGCCACGCCCATGCTCAATGACGGGATGACGTTATGGATGACCTTGCCAGAAAGCGTGATGTTGGAAATAAAGAACCCCAGATAGATCACCGTGGTGAACACGATCACCAACAGCGAACCATATCGGCCGAACTGCGCCCGGCTCTGCACCATTTGCGGTATCCCGACCTGCGGCCCCTGGGCCGAGGTCAGCGCCAGAAAAATGCCCCCGAACAGGTGGCCGGCGACAATCGCGCTCAGCGCCGAGAGAATATCGAGATGAAACGTCTGCGTGGAGATGGCCCCGGTCACCACCGCCAGCGGCGCAATGTTGGTGCAAAACCACAGGGTAAACAGGCTGCGGGCATGGCCGTGACGCTCCGCGGCGGGAACAAAATCGATCGACTTGTCTTCAATAAACGCGGTCTGCTCTGGCTGAGAATTCATATATCCCCCGGTTAACGTGGATTCTTATTTTTTTACAGCGTGTAGGGTGCGAATACGTCGAAAAAAGCGTGCGTTTGCCCCGGCGACATTGCGGTCGCCTGTATCAACGCGATGAAAACAGAGCTGCCGGCGCGACCTGAGATCGCGCCTGATTACGCTGACTCAGCGCATGACGAAGGGATCGTCTATCGGATCGTCACTGGTGCGCAGCCACACCGTCTTGCTGGTGGTGTATTCCAGCGCGGCGTCAATCCCGCCCTCGCGGCCAAACCCCGACTTGCCGTAACCGCCGAACGGCGCCAGCGGCGATACCGCCCGATAGGTATTCAGCCACACCACGCCCACCCGCAGGCGTCGGGTCACCCGATGCGCACGCGTCAGGTTCTGCGTGAAAATGCCGGCCGCCAGGCCATAGGCTGAATCATTGGCAAGCTGAATCGCCTCCGCTTCGTCCCTGAAGGTCAACACCGACAGCACCGGGCCGAACAGCTCTTGCTTTACGCACTCGGCGTCGGGTTGCGCACTGCAGTCGACGATCGTCGGCGGGTAATAAAAGCCCGGTGAATCGATCGCCGCGTGGCCAACCACCAGTTTCGCCCCCTGCTCCAGCGAGCGGCTGACGATGGCGGCGATCCGCTCTTGCTGCTGCCGGGTACAAAGCGGCCCGAACTGGGTGTCCGGGCGATCCGGCGGCCCGATGCGAATACTGCGCACCTTCTCCGTCAGCCGGGCCAAAAACGCGTCTTTGATGCTTTCTGCCACCAACAGGCGCGAACCGGCTACGCAGCTCTGGCCCGACGCGGCGAAAATGGCCGCCACCTGCGCATTCGCCGCGCTGGTCAGATCCGCATCGTCGAAGACGATAAACGGCGATTTCCCGCCCAGCTCCAGCGAGGTGCTGGCGAGGTTTTCCGCACTGCCGCGAACGATGTGCTTCGCGGTTTCCGCGCCGCCGGTAAAGGCGATGTGGTCTACCTGCGGATGCGCCGTCAGCACCGCGCCGCAGTCGGCGGCAAAGCCGGTGATCACATTGCATACGCCGCGTGGAAAACCGGCCTCGTCTATCAGCCTGGCGAACGCCAGCAGCGGCGCCGGCGCGGTTTCCGCCGCTTTGACCACCAGCGTGCAGCCGGCGGCGATCGCCGGGCCGATTTTCACCGCCGCAAGAAACAGCTGGCTATTCCAGGGCACGATCGCCGCCACCACCCCGATCGGTTCTCGCCGCACCCAGGTTTCCATGTCAGGTTTGTCGATCGCCAGCACGCTGCCTTCCATCTTGTCGGCCAGGCCGGCGTAGTACCGGTAGTATTCCGCCACATAAGCGATCTGCGCCTGGGTTTCCCGGATGATCTTGCCGGTATCCAGCGTCTCCAGCCGCGCCAGCTCGGGAGCGTGTTGCTCCAGCAAATCGGCCAGCCGCAACAACAGCTTGCCGCGCGCGCCGGCGGTCATATCGCGCCATTCGGCTCCCTGAAACGCCCGGTGCGCCGCGGCAACGGCGCGATCCACATCCTGGGCGCGGGCTTCCGCCACCTGCGCCCAGGGTTCACCGGTCGCCGGGTTGAGCGAGGCGAAGGTCGCCGAACCGGCGTCAAACCGGCCGTCGATGTAGAGTTTGAATGATTCCATCAGCGCCTCCGTCAGTGAAATTCCGGCATCACACAGCGAATGAACCGCTCCAGAGAGGCCTTTTTACGCGCAAAGCTCATGCCGCTGTCGATCCACAACGCAAACTCGTCATAACCCAGCGCCTCATATTTTTTCAGCCGCGTAATGACCTCATTGGCGGTACCGATAGCCAGGTTAGTGCGCATCATCTCGGCGGAATAATAGGTATTGGCGGCGATCTCTTCATCGCTCAGCGGCTGAATCAGCCCTTGCCGCACCGGCCGCTGGTTCTTGAACCAGGCGCCGAAGTAGTGGTAGAAACGGTTGAGTTCTTCCGCCGCCAGGCGGGCGTCCGCCTCGTCTTCCGCCACATAGCCATGTTGCAACAGCATGATCTTCAGCGGCTGCTCGGCGGCGAAACGCGCACGCGCCTCGTTGAAACAGGTCACCAGCCGCACGATCTCCTCTTCCCCCTGATGCAGCGGCGTAACCTGAACGTTGCAGCCGTTTTGCACCGCAAATTCGTGGCTGTTGGGATCGCGCGCCGCCACCCAAATCGGCGGATGCGGCTGCTGTTTCGGCAGCGGCGAGGAGGTGGTTGCCGGGAACGACCAGTATTCCCCCTGATGGGCATAGTCGCCCTGCCAGAGTTTTTTTACCGCCGGGATCAGCTCGCGCATGCGTTGCCCGGCATCCCAGGCGGTCAAACCGGGCATCAGCCGTTCGTATTCATAGGAATAGGCGCCACGCGCGATACCCAGCTCCAGCCTGCCGCCGGTGATGATGTCGGTCATCGCCGCCTCGCCCGCCAGACGGATCGGGTGGTTGAACGGCGCAATGATGGTGCCGGTGCCAAGCCGCACCCTGGAGGTGCGCCGGGCAATGTCCGCCAGATTGATGAACGGATTCGGCGCGATGGTGAAATTCATGCCGTGGTGCTCACCGGTCCAGATGGCGTGCATGCCGCCGCGATCGGCGATTTCACAGAGTTCGATCATCTCCTGGTAGAGCTTTTCCTGCGACTCTTCGGGTAACGTTCGTTCCATATGCACGAATAAAGACAGTTTCATCACACTCTCCCGTTCAGCCTCAACCGGCGAATTGCTTGATGGCACCGCTGTGCTCATCGCCATAATAGATACCGTAATTGCCCACGGCGTTTTCTTTGACGAACCGGCCCAGCATCGACCGCAGCGCCGGATCCTTGATCGGCAGCCGCGCCAGCGTCGGCATATCGAACCATTCCGCCGCGCTCAGCTGCGGCGTCAGGCTGCCGGCGTCGGTCGGCAGCGCACACAGAAAAACGATGTGCTGCTGGTGCTTCTGCCGGTCGTCATAGACGGAATAGACGAAACCCGGATGGGCGTTGATGCCCAACTGCCGCAGTAAATCTCCCAACGTTTCGCTGACGCTGCGTTTCTCCACCGCGCTGGACGGCAGCTGATAGCCGCCGTCGTTTTGCCGTACCATCACGGCATGCCCTTCAAACTCGATCAGCGCGCTCACCACCACCTGCGGCCCGCCAATCAGCGACTGCGCGTTTTGATACGGCGTGAAATAGGCACCGCGGTAATACCCCAGACCGGCGGTGGCGTTGGACTCGAACCCTTCGACCTGGCCGATCAAAATGGCATGGTCGCCGGCATCCACCACCTGATGCAGCGAGCAGTCGAACCACGCCGAACTGTTCTCGATCAGCGGCACCCGTGACGCGCTCCAGCGCCAATCGATCAGCGCAAAGCGGTCTTCGTTCTTTTGCGCAAAAATGGTTGAAGCCTCTTTTTGCTGTTCCGCCAGAATATTGATGGCGAAGTGGCTGCACTGGGTAAAGTGCGCCAGGTTTGCCGAACGTTTATCGATGCTCACCAACAGCAGCGCCGGATCCAGCGACACCGAAGAAAACGAATTGGCGGTGAAGCCAATCGGCCGCCCCTGCTTGTCCACCGAGGTCACAATGGTGACGCCGGTCATAAAGGCGCCGAAAGCGTCGCGCAACTGCCTGCGTTTATCCGCGTCCATTTGCCGCTCCTAAAGTCAAAGGTTGCTCTGCGGTCAGAAAATCGAGCATCAGCGCGTTGACGCGTTGCGCATCGGTCAGACTGACCATGTGTTTGGCGTTCTCAATGATCACCGCGCGCCCGTTCGGTGCGGCCTGCGCCATTTGCCGCGCCATCTCCGGGCTGGAGTTGGCGTCGTGCTCGCCGGTCAATACCAACACCGGGCAGCGGATAAGGTGCCAACGCTGGGCATACACCCGATCGCCGGTAGCAAACGCCTGATACGCGCGGGCGTAGCCCGTGACGTCCACCTGTTGCAACCAGCCACCCACCTGCCGGCGCAGACGCTGTTCGGCGGGATCGGCGCCAAACCACCGGCTCAGCGGCGAGTCGATCTGCGTCTGGCCGCTGGCCAACGCGCTGGCGCGTTGCGCAACCGCGGCACTGGCCTGGGCCGAGCGCTGGAACACGCCGCTCATCACCACGGCGCGTTTGACCCGTTCCGGATAATCGATCGCCAAACCGGCGGTGATCAACGCCCCCACCGAGTGCCCCGCCACTGCAACGCTCGGCGTATCCAGGGTGTTTAAGAAGGCCGCCATCCAGCGCACGTAATCCTCCAGCGTCGCGGCGTGGGCGAAGCCTTCGCTTTTGCCGTGGCCCGGCATATCGACGGCGATGACCCGAAAGTGCGCGCTAAGCGCATCGAGCTGGGGATACCAGGCCTCCGCGTTCATGCCTACGCCGTGGATCAACACCAGCGGCTCGCCACGCCCGGCGTCCAGATACCCTACCCGCAGAGCGGGCTCAGACAGCTGCCGGATTGTTCTGATCATGGCCCAGCTCTTTCAGATCCAAATAACGGTTGCCGATACGGTGATGCGGCCGCCCCCCCAGCGCCGCGCCCAGTGCGATGACGATTTCGTCGTCGAAAGGCGCGTCGTTGATGTTGAACTGGAATGTCAGGTAGTGCTCGCGGCTGCCTTCGTCGTTTTTCCCCATCATCGGGATCAGGATCGGCGCGTTGGCCGGCCCGCGGGTATTGTTGAACGCCAGATAGCTTTTACCGTTGACCGCCGAGCGGTAGTGGTTGCCGAAATGCAGCGTGTGAATCAGCGCCGAGGCGTGTTCCAACTCACCGCCCAGCCCCACCACCGCGCTTTTGCCGAAGGCTTCCACCCGCTCGCCGGAGCCGGCCTCTTTGAGGATCAAACCGGTCAGCAGCTCACCCAGCACCGGCGCCATTTCTCGAATCTTTGGCGCCAGATCCTCAACAAAGCCTTGCCCGGCCCAGGGGTTTTTAATCACCGCCGCCGCCGCGATCATCACCAGCGGTTTGCCCGCCGATTTGCCGCCATCGGCGTAGAGGGTTTCTGTGGAAACCAGAGTCTTACGGATGTCTTGATGCATAAGGGACCTCGAAAAGTAAATCAAATGTTAATCAGATGTCGCGAGTCGAGGGTATAGCATCGGGCAGATTGGTATGTCAAAATTTGGTATACCATAATACGGTATTCTTATTTTAATCTAAGAGGGTAAAGGAAAATTGAAAATAACAGATATTAATCAAAAGCTTAATAAACCTGCATGGGCTTTGGCCGGGGGCGAAACGCCGGCCACGACCGCTTCCGCTCAGCGGCCGGTGCCCGTGCCGAACCCGTTGAGCCAGCGGGTATCGGCAACGAAAAGCGGTTTTTTTAGGCTATCTTTCGATTTTGTGAGCTGCTGCAACATTCGCCGTTTTAGCGATGCGGCGCGAAATCGGCCGCCGTTGCTTTGCGGGTTGGAAAGATGTTAATAGTACCGGGCAAACGGGAATACGCGTCGTTATCCGGATTAATGATGATCCACAAAAAATAGAGACAATTATGGTTCAGGCGTCATTGAAGATTGAGAATGCACCGGTCACCTTGCGCGAATTGGCATTGGCGAAAATTAGGCAGGCGATTATCTCAGGGTATTTTCAGGCCGGCGATCGTTTGGTGGAACGCAGCCTGTGCGAGGAGCTGGGCGTCAGCCGCAGCGTGGTGCGCGAGGTGATCCGTTATCTCGAAGCGGAGGGACTCATTGAAACACTCGGCAAGAAAGGGCCGATTGTCGCTATTCTGACCTGGGAAATTGCCGAGCAGATTTATACTATTCGTCTGCTGCTTGAACAGGATGCCGCTCACGACTGCGCTTTGAAAGCCGGGCCGGAAGATAAAAAGAAACTGCATGAAAAATTAATTGCAATTAATCAGGCTTCGGCCGGGCAGGACGATATTCAGCGCGTTGAGGCGTCGCAGGCCTTTTATGAAACCATTTTCCAGGTGGCCCATCACGCCATCGCCTGGGAAATCGTTCAACGCCTGAATAGCCGCATCAGCCGCCTGCGCGCCCTGACCCTGAAAACCCCGGAGCGCCAGCTGGCCGGTTTCGAGCGCATGACGCGGATCTATCACGCCATCGAACAAAACAATCCGACGCAGGCCAGGCAAGAAGTCATCGATCACCTGACCGAGGCCGCCGCGCTGGCCAAGCGCATTCTGCAACAGGAGCCCTGAGATGCCCGCGTACTGGATTGCCCATGTCACCGTGAAAGATCCGCAGCAATATCAGCATTATATGGATTTGGCGCCTCAGGCGTTTCGCCAGTTCAACGCCCGTTTTCTCGCCCGCGGCGAACAGGCGCAAACGTTGGAAGGCCCGGCGTTTGTGAAACATGTGCTGATCGAATTCGACGACTATGCCACCGCCCTGGCCTGCTACCATTCACCGGCCTATCAGCTGGCGAAACAACAGCGGCGCCACGTAGCGGAAGCCATGATTACCATCGTCGACGGCTTGCCGACCTCCCCATAAAAGCCCCCCACCGTTACGGCGGAGGCTGGGTGGCGTGAGGTGGGATAACCGCCGGGTCAGGCCGGCGTTTTCCGCTAGTTATTTCTCTTCAGGATCTTTCCCGTCTCGGCCCAGATTTGACTGCGGTAATGATCGTCTTCCTGAGAGAAGAAAAGTACAGTCAGCCCTTCCTTGTCTAACAATGCAATGCCATCAGGTGCAGGACGCCACGCCACTGGCTCTTGCGGCAAGACGTCGGGCGTGCAATCAGACAAAAATTTTAGGCTATAGCCGCCGGCCGATTCCACACCCTCCGTGTTGAGCTGTACAACACAGGACTTTGATTTATCGCTGACCGTCCACTGCCCGGATAGCGTTTCGGCAGAAGGTAAAACCAGACTGCTTGCCATAGAGGCTCCTGAAAACAAGAATATTATTCCGACAAGAATAAATTTACACATAGCTGGCCCATGCAAAACGGTGGGCATCATCGCCCACCGTTGCCGTTTTATACGATAAAGTCAACAGCGACGTCAGCCTGCCCGACGATGTGCACCAGGAAGTCTGGATTTGCACCGCCATGGATGTTGAAGGCCAGTTCGCTCAGATTGCTTTGGGTATCATAGGACACCAGCGCCTCACCGGCCTGCCCGCTGAAATGATCGACAAACTGAATAAAATCACTGCCTTTATCGCCTTGGTTGAAGAAGGACAGATCGATCTTGTCCTTGCCTGACTCAAAGTCCCAAATTGTATCAGGAGCCCGAACAGGCGAGTCATTCAGGTCAGAGAAGACAAAAATGTCGTTACCTTGCCCTCCCCACAATTGATCCTGGCCCGCCCCACCGTAAATAACATCGTTACCGGCGCCGCCTTTGAGCGTATTGTCTGCGTGATTTCCAACAATGACGTCATTACCTGCTCCCCCTATCGCGTTTTCGATGGTGGCGCCGGCAGCGATGGAAACATTCCCTTTTAATCCACCGACGTCGGAGAAAGCGCTTTCGTTCAAATTGATACGCTGATTTTGGCTATACCCCGAAAAATCGAGGGTATCATTGCCACCTGCATCCCAAACAGACATCACCAGCTTGTCGTGGCTGTCCTTGAGCGTATAGAAGTCTCGGCCTGTATTTGAATTAAACCCGTAAACGGTGTCGCCGGTTCGGGTAGTCATGTTGGCGCCGTAAAGATGCTGGATGGCCGCGATATCATCAACCAGCGGTGCAGCGGCATAGTAATGGCCATGATCCGCGTTGGTAATGGATTCATTCCAGTAACTCATTACGCTAAACTGCCGGGTATCTTCGGCGTAAACTGCCTTGGTATAATTTGGGCTGCCTTGCCCCGCATTATAAGTGCCCGGGTGATCTAACCCGAGAGTATGGCCAACTTCATGGGTAATGGTTAAGCGGCCGTAATTACCTAGCTCAGGATGCAAATTTTCGGAGTGATTCTTAATGTTGTACCAACTTTGCCCATCAGAGTTGTATCCTCTGTAATCATTGCCATTATATGAGTAAGGTTTCAAGGCATACGCTTGTCCCGTCCCCTCATAATTCCCAAAGGTAATATTGGAAGGTTGACCTGAAGCAACTTCGACAAATTTGATGTTGGCAACATCGGCCCAGGATTGTAAAGACAGCTTCGCCTGTTCTTGCTGCTGTTGCGTGAACGCACTCAGCCCCGTATCACGTTCCGGGGAGCGGTGGCCCAGGTTCAGTTCGTTATAATCCCAATCCGGGAAGGAATAGGTCACCGTCGCCTCTTTTCCCGTGACGTGAACGCCATTCCAGGTTTTATCGCCGCGCGCTATCTGCAACCCCGCCTCATTTATGTCATAAGACGGTTTGTTATTTATCGTCAGGCCATTCCCGCGTTCATGGTAGTGAATAAGATCGTTAACACTGTCCCAACCCGTTTCGTTTCCATTCATGGTATTACCCATAACTTTCTCCACAAAGTAGCTAGTATTAATATGACATCCGAAATGTCGCTTAGGGATAATCAAAATCCGGAGAATAGCGATAACCCGATACGCCCACTCTTTTTCCTATCCCTTTACACCCAGAGAGTAAATTTACTTTTAACTACCCGAGCCTCCTTACCCATGATTGAGAACTGATGCAACTGCATGAGATCGCGATGTGTCCGTGCAAAATGCGCGAAAGTAACAGGCCGCATTGATCCGGCAAGGGTGTGATTCCAGTGTCTGCGCGTTGAGGCTAAGTTGAGATGTCGCTCAAGAGGTCTAATGACAACGGCCGTTCGATGCATTGCCTCGTTGCCAGAGACCACATCAGACAGGCTCTTGTGCTGTGAATCTGGTCTGTTATCCGAACGGTTACCCGGAGATAATTGCGTGAATGCATTTGCGCCACCATCCAGTTTTGCTAATGATTATCATTCGCGAGGCTATCTCACGCGTAAGCAAAGTGTCAACAGATGAAACAAAACATTTCTTGATTTGCATCATGATTTTTCCGCTAAGCCCCAGTAAACGGGCGCTGCAGAGTGCATAAAATGGCGTTCATCCCCGTCTGGACTGCGGTTTTTGTCAGTATTACCGCATAGAGCGGGCAGAATAGCGCCAGGGAGTACATCATGGCGACTGAACATTTAGCCATAGAGAAACATCAAGAATGATTAATTTTCACGGCAATAACGCGGTGTGGTCCGATCACTTATTTTTCGCTGCAATATAAGGGATACTTATAAATAACAGGAGTATTCCTAATGCGTTCACGCTGGATGTATTCCATGCTAGCGGGCCGATTTTTAGCCGCGCCCGCTGGCTATTCCCATTTTCATTGGCAAGACTATATTGAAAGAAGCTCTGCTCTAGAGCGAGAATATGGGTAATTTTCCGAGGAAATACCGCATGACCCTGTTGCCCAAGCAGAGCAATAACAAAAATCCGATTGATCTCTATGGCGAAATCGTAGACGACTTGCCCGGCCTGATTTGCTTCGGCAACCGCCTTGGCGGTTACTTCAATAAACAGTGGCGCGACTATACCGGCGCTATCGCCGGTGAACACGGCGCCGCCGACTGGCTCGATGCCCTGCACCCCGACGATCGCGAGCGGCTGGCCGCGCAGTGGCGCCAGGCGATCGTGGCCCTCTCCTCGTTCGCCGGCGAGGCCCGCCTGTGCGATCGCAGCGGCACCTACCGTTGGTTTATGCTGGCGTTTAACGCCCGGCAGGACGGCATGGCGCTGGAGCCCAGCTGGTACCTGACGGCGACCGACATTCATCCGCAAATGCTGCAGCGCCAGCAAAACGTTCAGGCGCTGTCTATCCAGCAAGACATGCTGGACGCCAGCGTGGACTGCATTAAAGTGATCAATCACGACGGCACGCTGCGCCACATGAACCGCTCCGGCAGCCTGGCGCTCGGCCTTGATCCGGGGCAAAAAGAGTTTGGCATGCCCTGGCTGGGGCTGCTGTCGCCCGAGATCCGGCGCCGCGGCCGCAAGGCGCTGCGCAGCGTCAGAGCCGGAAAAAATGCGCGCTTCACGGGATTGAGCGTGACGCCGCAGGGCAAAAAACAGCACTGGGACAACATTCTCACGCCGGTCAGCGACGAACACGGCACCGTGGCCGAGATCTTGTGCGTGTCACGCGACGTGACTTCGCAACGCGTGATGGAACAACGCCTGTTGCTCGCCAGCGAATATGACGAATTGACCGGCCTGCCCAACCGGCGCCTGTTCAAGAAGAAACTGAAGCAAGAGATGAAGCGGGCCCTGCACGGCAACAAGTCGCTTGGGCTGATGCTGCTGGATCTTGACCACTTCAAGCTGGTGAATGACACGCTGGGCCACGCGGCGGGCGACCATCTGCTGCGGGTTTTGGGCAAAAGGCTCAGCGCCTGCATGAATACGCACTCGTTCGTCTCTCGCCTCGGCGGCGATGAGTTCGCCGTCGTGATCAGCGACGTCGAAAACGAGCAGGATATTTTCCGCATCGCCAACAAATTTCTGCTGCAGCTGGAGACGCCGATCACCCACGGCGGCAAGACGCTGCACTGCGGCATGAGCATCGGCGGCGCCATCTACCCCAAAGACGCACGCGACGCTTCGGAACTGATGAAATGCGCCGATACTGCGCTGTATGAGCTGAAAGACGGCGGCCGCGGCGGTGTCTATATGTTCGACCGCAAAATGATGGACAAGGCGCGCGCCCGCGCCAGCCAGCTCAACTACGCGCGCCAGATCGTGCGCGACAACTGCATCCGCCCCAGCTACCAACCGAAGGTCAGCCTGACCGACGGCAGCATCGTCGGCTTTGAAGCCTTACTGCGCTGGCACTGCCCGATCAACGGCGTGCAGCTGCCGGCGACGGTGAGCGAGGCGTTCAACGACTACGAGCTGGCGACCAAGATCAGCGAAGCCATGCAGCTGAAGGTCTTCGCCGATATCGCCCGCTGGCGCGCGGCCGGCGTGGCGGTGCAGCCCATCTCGCTGAACGTGTCGCCGATCGAGTTTTTACGCGACAACTACGCCGAAACTTTCCTGCAGCGCCTGCTGAAGTTCCACATTCCCCACCACCTGATCGAACTGGAGGTGACCGAACACGCGTTCAACAAGCACGGTTCGAAGTACGTGCTGCGCGCGTTGCAAATGCTCAAGGAGATGGGCATCCGCATCGCGCTGGACGACTTCGGCACCGGTCACTCCTCGTTCAGCCATATCATGGATTACCCGCTGGACTGCATTAAGCTGGACTGCGACTTCGTTCAACGCATGAATACCGAACCGGCGATCCTGGCGATCGTGGAAAGCATCGGCATTCTCGGTCAAAAGCTGTCGATCGATATCATCGCCGAAGGGGTGGAAACCGAGCAGCAGCGGCAAACACTGTGCGAAGCCGGTTTCCATATCGGTCAGGGTTTTCTGTTCAGCCGGGCGGTGGACTCCCAGCGGGTGCCCGAAATGTTGCAGACGATACGACAACCCGCCAAAGGCGGCATGACGAACCGTTAAACCAGGCATCGCATATTCCGTATTCGGGGGTTTTGCCCCCCATATTCCCCACTGTTTTTTCACCACTTCCTCAGCGAGATATTTGTGAGAACCCTCACAAAGCATAAACGTATCTTTACATTTTTGAACGCTTGAGCTTCCGTTCTGTCGGATTTGAGTGTATTCCAGAGCGTCAAAGAGATTCTTTTTCCACTCAATTGGGAACGTTACCGGAGATTTGTTAAAAAATAGTTAATCCAAATCAATGCACTACTCAATGGCAGGAGGTTCTGCGATGCACGCTAGGCAAGAGAAGAATGCAATGTTCATTTCGTTCGATGCCGTCTCGGTCTCAGGGATCACGGTAGAAGCAATGAAGATTGCCAAACGACTGCAAGCCTGTGGATTTCGGTCTTATCTTGATCTGGGATACGACATCAAGATTGATAAGGGAAACTTTAATAAACCCTATAGACATGAGCATGATATCTACCAGGATGTCTTTACGCTTGTCCGCCTGGACGGCATCACGTCGATTCCAGACTACCACCCCGCCTTTCTCGACCACGCGCACGCGGCGTTGATCGGCCAGAAAACGCCCATTGACGAGCAAGAAAAAACCGACCTGTTGCACACTATTGCGCTGGCGGCGCGGCGACTTGCGGATCGCCTTATCGCCCAATGGGAAGCGCTTGCGATCAGCCATGTGGTGGTGGAAAACGGCACGCTGCCGGAAAACATCATCTATACCAAAGCGCTATATCTGGCGATCGAAGATTACGGCCGGCGTTATCAACTGACGCGTTTCGTGATATGGCGCGATCATGACCTGATGTGGAACAGTGAAAAAAAGGTGCTCAAATACGGCCCCCCACCTTATTCTCACGCTATCAAACCTATCGCTTCAAAATACATTACCTATGTCACGCTCAATCACGATCTGAAGCAGAAACTTGAGGCCTGGTGCAATCATGATGTCCATGTCGAGGTAAAGAAAAACACCTATGATTTCTCAGAAAACCTCGAAAGGATAAACTGCAGAAAGCAGATTAATATACGTGAAAATGACATTCTCATTGCCAGAACCACCCGTATAATCCCCCAAAAAAGATTGGATCGTGATATTGTACTGGTCAGCAGGCTTAACGCTTTATTTATACGTGACAACAACACTCGCCGAGTCTGTTTGGCGATCGCCGGCAATGAATATGAGAATCCTTCATGTTATTTGCAGCTCGCCAAATTGGCGCAGGAGCTGCAAGTTCTCCCCTACGTCAAATTTGTCGGCATGCTTCCCCATGCCAGTATGCGTTCGCAAAGTGATACGCTTTGCATAGAGGACCTTTATTATTCCTGCGATTTGGTCTCTTTTCTCACCTCATATGACTATGACAGCTACGGCAATCCCATTGGTGAAGCGGTAAGCTGCCGGCGCTGCTATATCGCCACCAGCTACGAGTATTACCATGAGGTCTATGGCCAGCACGGCTTTGAAGCCCCTATCATGACGATCTCTGAGTTACACGACGGTTTGCCAAGTGACGAATTCGTCGACGAACTCTATCAATTTATTAACAACAAAGAAAAAATGAGACGCGTAGCGGAAAACAATTTCACGCTAGGGAAACGGGTGCTGTCAAACAACGTCATGGAATATTTAAATATTAGTTAAACGTCAATATCACTTGATGTGATATTTCACTTTCAGACAAGGCATTTCTAACTGTGGACTTTCATTAGCCCTGGAGGATCTATGCGTGATACTGTTTTTGTGTCTATCGTACTGCCCGTTTATAATGAAAGCGACCGTATTGAGGCGGTCTTGCTTTCTCTATTCAATCAGAATACCAAAGATGAATTAATCACCCACGACACTTACGAGCTGATTATTGTCGATAATAACTCCACCGATGATTCCGTCGCTAAAATAAACGCGTTTAGTGAAAGATATCCGGTTATGGATATTCTCGTTATCGATGAAAAGGTACAGGGGGTCTCTTCGGCCAGAAAACGCGGTATGGATTATGCGTCGCTGCGATCCAAAGCCCGCGATAGCCGGCTGGGAAAGAAACGCAAGCACTATATCGTGTCCGCCGATGCCGATTGCACCGTGGATGCATTTTGGCTTTACGAGCTGGTGAATACCATGCTCGATCAACAAGGCGACCTGGGCACCAGCAACTATTACTACAACCCCGTAGATTTTGAGCAGCGCCCCAACCTGTTCCGCGAGATCCAAAAAACGCTGCGTCTGCGCGAATTCTCGTTCTCCCTGTTCGGCGGCTTCCCCGACGGCAAGGGGTTCGGGGTGGAACGCAGCCTGTATGACGCGATAGGCGGCATCGAAATCTTCTATCAGCTCAACAACGGCCGTTTTGTCGAGCACCTGTCCGACGACTGGGATTTCGGCATTAAGGTTATCGCCTACGGCGGCAAACCGGTTTACGCCCGGCATGCTTACGTTGAGATCAACAGCCGTCGGGTCGACACCATCCTCGACGAGGTAATCAACGGCATCGCCTACGGCAAAGACGGCATCATTATCATGAAGGACGTCCGGCCGGACGTTGAGCAGCAGAAAACCGTGCTGGCGGACGCCACACCGGCGGAGGCGAAACTGGCCTGGGATTACTCGGTCAAGGACTACACGCCCAAGAATATCTTACTGCCCGTGCTGCTCAACCCATATCTGCTGTTGGAAAACAGCGAAGTGCGCGATTTCTTCTCCGGCCCGTTGGCCGACCGCCTCTACCGCCGCATTCACGAGCTGAAACACGAAATGCGCATCATCGATTTCAAACCAATTCATGCCTACAAAACCCCCGCCTATCGGCTTTACCTTGAGTTTCGCGATGCGCTGTTTGCCGCCATGCGCCGCGCCGTCGGTGACGATATCGGTTTCCCGCCCGCATTGCCGACCTGTTTCGACGCGGTCAACGACGAGGATTTCTCCCGCTTTGTTTATTACTTCTGTGAAGACCGCGAGTCCGGCGAAGCCCATAACTATTTCGGTAATGGAGGGGTCTTCTGATGAATGACGAAGCCTTGCAATCGTTATTGGATATCGATGAAAACTACCCTACGCCGCAGGTGAACGGTTTTCTGGCGCAACCGGAAAACCGGGCCTTTCTGGAGTATGTGCATAAGGATCCTTTCGGCTGTCACGTGTTCCCCGGCGATATCGTCGACTATCCGCTGTCCGCGTTTTTTGCCGATATGGAAGACGACATTCGTCAGGCGGGCAAAATCCATCTCTGGGCCTATATCCCGACCTGCCGCTATCGCTGCCATTTTTGCCAATACCCCACGGTGATACTCAATCCCAAGGCGCCCGCCTCTCAGGAGGTATTCCGCGATTTGGTCGACTTCAATATCAAAGAGGCTCAAATGTGGCTGGCGCGCGTGCCCAGTCTGGCCAAGGTGGAAATCGGCGAATTCAACGTCTTCGGCGGCACGCCGTCCCTGCTGCCGGAGCCGGAACTGCGCCGCATGATGGCCTTCTACTACAGCCACTTTAACTTCGCCAACGCCACCCTGCGCTTCGAAGGAGAGCCAGGCACCCTGAATAAAGCCTATCTGACGCTGTTGAAAGAGCTTGGCTTTAGCAAAATCAGCTTCGGCACCCAGTCCTTCAATGATGACATCATCACCGCCTGTGGGCGCATGCATTCGGCCGAGGAGTGCGTGGAAACCATTTATCATGCGCGTGCACTCGGCATCGATTGGGTCAGCGTGGATCTCATCTATGGCATGCTGGGTCAAAGCGTGGACGACGTAAAATACGACATGGAAAAGGCGCTTGCGCTGGATCTGTCACATGTCGTCTGCACCAAGCTGCACATGGATGAGTTTATTAAAAATCGCACCGGCGTCTCGGGCGAACGCGAAAGCCTGTGGCAGAAAAAGGGGCTGATCAGTATCAATAACATGCGCTTCCCAGGACTGGGCAAGCAGTACCAAATGCGCGAACTGGTCGAAAGATACCTGAACGACGGCTATACCGAACACCCCACCATGTACTTTCACCGCAATGATCAACAGCCGGAAAAGTGGAAAGCGCTCATCACCGATCTCGATAAGCAGTATCCGGAAGTGGCGATCGGTTTGGGCGGCAGCTCCAAATCGACGCGATCCGAAGCCATCAACATCACCGGTTACAAGAAGTACAAGGAGGCGCTCAACCAAGACCGCCTGCCCATCGAGGAAAGCCGCGGTTTCTCCCCGATCCAGCGTGAAGTGAACGCCTTCAAAATGGCGCTCTCCACCTTGCTGCCGGTTGACGATCGGGTGTTTAAACGGCGCTTTGACGGCAACAGCCTGTTTGCTAACCCGGTCATCCGCCGCACGTTGAAAACCTTGGTGGATAAAATGCTGGTCATCGTCGATGGCCCGTGCGTCACGCTAACGCCCATCGGCGTCACACTGGTTGAAGCCATTATCAATACCCAATTTTCCGCAGAATTCCCCCATCAGGAGTGAATGATGACCACAACCGCCTCCAAACCTAAACCGGTATTCAGCTTCTATTACATCGGCATCGATACTGAAGCCGGCGTAACGCAACCACAGTTTGAAACCTTTGTCCGCGAAAAAGGCGTACATATCCCCTGTTATCCCGGCTGGCGCTGGACGTTGCTGCGCGGCCTTCGCGGTGAGCGCGTCGGGCAATACCTGATGCTGTATGAGATTGACAGCGTCGAGCAGCGCGATCGTTACGTTACCGCTACGGGGCAGCGAACGACACAGGCGCATGAATTCTGGCGGCAACATGCCGATGCGCAGGAGATCCTCGCCCAGTGGCGAAAATTGGGCACCTACAGTCAGTTGCCGACGCTGTTCAGCGATTACCGTCTGCTGGCGGAGAATGAAAGAAGTGACGTGCCGAGTGGCCCGCGTTATCAAGAACGGCCCGGAGAGGCACCTGAAGCACGCATTATCGGCATCCACAATCTGGCGCTGCGCGAGGGCGTGACGCCGGCGCAGTTCGAACGTTTTATCGCCGAGAATCATCATCGCATTGAAGATTATCCGGGCTGGAAGTTTCATTTGCTGAAGGGAGAGCGCGGTAATCGGCTCGACCAGTACGCGGTCATGATGGAAATCGCCAGCCTGGCGGCGCTGGACGTGTTCTACCCGGAACCCGACATCGCCACCGCCGAAGCGGCAACCTTCGCCAAAGCGCATCGCGACACCAAACAAATGTATGAAGAGTGGAAGCAACTGGCGTCATTTTCCGGTTCGCCGCAAATTTATACCGACTATCTGTCCGTCGCACAGAGCCGATCGTCATGATGCTGCATTGGCTAACCGGTGAGGCCACGGAGAATCATCGCCGGCAAATCGCCACCCGAGCGATATTCTTCCTCGCCGGGTTGGGCATGGCCGCCTGGGCGCCGCTGATCCCTTTCGTAAAAGCACGGTTGGGCATCGATGACGGCACGCTCGGTTTGCTGCTGTTTTGCCTCGCCGCCGGCTCCATGGCGATCATGCCCTTTGCCGGTTATCTGATCGGCAAACTGGGCTGCCGCACCGTGTTGCTGGGTGCAGGCGCCTTGCTGTGCATCGACTTGCCGTTGTTGGCATTACTCGATGCTCCGCTGCTGATGGGGGTGGCGTTGGGGGTATTTGGCGCCGTTAACGGCATCATGGATGTGGCGATGAACTCACAGGCGATAGTCGTCGAGCGGGAGAGCGGCCAGGCGAAAATGTCCGGCTTTCATGGTTTTTACAGCCTTGGCGGCATTGCCGGCGCCGGCGGCGTCAGTCTGCTCCTGCTGCTGGGCATCGTCCCGGCCTTGGCCATCGGCCTGATCGCCCTCCTCATCGCGATCCTGCTGCCGATCGTCGCCGGCGACTTACTGGCGCAGGGCGGCATCGGCGAACGATGCCGGGGCGGCGTGCGGCTAGCGCTGGCCCATGGCAAGATCCTGTTTATCGCCCTGCTCTGTTTCTTCGTGTTCCTGACAGAGGGAGCGATGCTCGACTGGTCGGCATTATTCCTGCATGCCGAGCGCGGCGTGGCCAAATCGCAGGCGGGGATGGGGTTCACGTTGTACGCCGTCGCCGTGGCCTGCGGGCGGCTGTATGGTGACAGACTGATCGGCATCATCGGGCGCTACCGCACTCTGCTGTTCGGCAGCCTGTGCGCTGCAACGGGGTTACTGCTGACCGTCACCGTTCCTCTGGCCTGGGCCGCCTTCGGCGGGCTGATGATGATCGGGCTTGGCATCGCCAACATCGTTCCCATTCTGTTCAACGCCGTCGGCAATCAAAAACAGGTACCGCCTGGCCAGGCGTTTCCCGCCGTGACGCTGGTCGGTTATGTCGGTTTATTAACCGGCCCGGCGCTGATCGGTTTTATCGCCAAGTACACCACGCTGACTTTGGCTTTCGGTTGCACGCTGCTCTGCCTGGTGCTGGTCAGCATCAGCGCCAAAGCCGTAACGCGCTCATCTCACTGATTCAATTTGCGAGGATCGTTAAATGAATGTATCAACAACGCCGGTTTTCTCCCTGCACTACGTGGGGATCAACCTGAAAAGAGGCATCGCCTCGGATCGCTTCGAGGATTTCGTTCGCCGCAAAGGCGTCGCCATCCCAGCCTACCCCGGCTGGCAATGGACGCTGCTGCGCGGCCTGCGCGGCGAGCGTGAAAATCAGTACCTGATGGTTTATCAGGCTAAGGACGCCGCCACCTACACGCGCTATATCGACGGCAACGGCGAGCTGACCGATGAGGCGCACGCCTTTTGGCGGCAGCGCCCGGAGGCAGCCGCACTGATTGAGGAGTGGAGAACCTTCGCGACCTTCGCCGAACTGCCGACCCTTTATACCTGTTACAGCCTGGTGGCGGAGAATAGTCGCAGTTCGTTGCCTCCCGGCCCCAATTACCGCAACCAACCTGGACAGGAAAGCATTCAACGTGTCGTCGGCATTCATAACCTGGCGCTCAAAGCCGGCGTCTCGGCCCAGCGGTTTGAACGGTTCATCACCGACAACATCCACCGCGTGCAAGACTACCCAGGCTGGAAGTTTCACCTGCTGAAGGGCCAGAGTGGCAATCGTCTGGACCAGTACGCGGTGATGCTGATCATTGAAAGCCTGCCGTCGCTCAACGCATTCCATCCGGATCTCGACGTCTCAACCGAGCAAGCGCTCAGGTTCGTGGCCGAACATCAGGATACCGAGCGGATGTACGACGAGTGGAAAACACTGGCGTCGTTCTCCGGCGCGCCGCAAATCTACACGGATTACCTGGCGATTGGCGGCAATGAAAATCACGCGCATCCGGCGTAAACCGAGTGGCGGCGTTGAGCGCCGCCGCCTTCACGGGCGCTGTTCGCCGAACGGCGCCAGCGGCATGCCGATAAGCGTCACCACGCAGACGATCGCTCCGGCGTAAAAGGTGGAGGCGGAACCGGCCAGCTCCCACAGCATGCCGGCCCCGAGACTCGCCAGCAGCAGCGCCACGCCGCTGATCAGATTGAACATGCCAAACGCGGTGCCGCGCAGATGCGCCGGCGCGGTATGCGCCACCATCGCCGCCAACAGCCCCTGCGTCATGCCCATGTGCACGCCCCACAGCGCCACGCCAAACAGCACACCCGCCCAATGATCGCTCAACGCCAGCACCACATCGGCGGCGATCAGCACCAGCAAACCGGCTTTTAACATTCCTTTATGGCTCATGCGGTCGGACAGTTTACCGAACGGATAGGCCGAGCAGGCGTAGACCAGGTTCATGGCGACCATCACCAGCGGGATCAACGCCAGCGGCGTGCCGCCCTGCTGCGCCTTCAGCACCAGAAACGCCTCGCTGAAGCGCGCCAACGTGAAGACGGCGCCGATGCCCACCACCCACCAATAGCCGCGCCCCAGCAGCCGCAGATTGGCGCGGGTAATCGGGTGGGATCGCTTGTCGGTTATCGCGGCGGCCGGCTCTTTCAGGCCGAAGAACAGCAGCGCGATCGCCAGCGCCGCCGGGACCGCCGCCACCCAAAAGATGGCGCGAAAATCGTTGTGCCACAGCAGCATCAGGCCAACGGCCAGCAGAGGCCCTAAAAAGGCGCCGACGGTATCCAGCGACTGGCGCAGCCCAAAGGCCGCGCCGCGAATTTCCGGCGGCGTCACATCGGCCACCAGGGCGTCGCGCGGCGCGCCGCGGATGCCTTTGCCCACGCGATCCAACAGGCGCGCGCTCATCACCATGCCGGATGACGACGCGACGGCAAAAAACGGTTTGCTGATGGCGCCCAGCCCGTAGCCCAGCAGCGCCAGCCCTTTACGCTTGCCGAGGTAATCGCTGAGCACGCCGGAGAACACCTTGACGATCAATGCCGTCGCCTCCGCCAGCCCTTCGATCAGCCCGATGACGATCACGCTGACGCCGAGCGTCGTCGCCATAAACAGCGGCAGCAGGCTGTGGATCATTTCCGAGGAAACGTCCATCAGCAGGCTCACCCCACCCAAGATCCACACGCCGCGCGGTATGCGGCCCAACGTAGCGAAGCGCGACGACATGGTTCATCCTCGAAAGATTCAGCGCCACCGGCGGCGCATCATGATTTTTCCAAGATTGGATAGTTGATTTTGTTCGTTCACAGACCTTTAGCCTTCAGAGATAGTGCAACGACCCTGTGACAATCCTAATAATGAAGGTAATTAACATAATGATAGATAGCAAAAAGATGATGGTGATGGCGGCGTTGCTGAGCTTTTCCGCCGCGGCCGCGCCAGGGGTGGACATCGTCGCCAACGAAACGCCGATCCATACGGTGAAGAACGCCGAGGCGGTCGCCAAAATCCCCGCCGGTTTCAAGTTCGTGGAGCCCGGCACGCTGACGGTGGCCATTTCCCTGCTGGGCAGCGGCCCGCCGTTCGGCCTGTACGCCCGCGACAACAAAACGGTGATCGGCAGCGAGGCGGACATCGCGCGCCTGGTGGCCGACGGTTTGGGGTTGAAACTCAAGCTGGTGCCCACCTCGTGGGAAGACTGGCCGCTGGGAGTGGCCTCCGGCAAATATGACGCCGCGGTTTACAACATCACCGTGACCAACGAGCGCAAGACCAAATTCGATTTCGCCACCTATCGCCAGGATACGCTGGGCTTCTACGTCAAATCCGACAGCAAGATCACCCAGATCAACACCGCGCCGGATATCGCCGGTAAAAAGATCATCGTCGATTCCGGCACCAACCAGGAAGCGGTGCTGCTGGCCTGGGACAAGGAGAACCGCGCCAAGGGGCTGGCGCCGCTGCAGCCGGTGTACGTCACCGACAAGGCCGCCTCCACGCTGGCCATTCAGTCCGGCCGCGCCGACGCCACCTTCGGGCCCAACGTCTCCGGCGCTTACCAGGCGCGGCTGACCGGCAAAACCCGGCTGGTAGGCATCGTGCCCGGCGGTTGGCCGAAAACCGCCAACATCGCCGTCACGCTGAAGAAAGGCAACGGCTTGGTGGACGCGGTGCAGGCATCGCTCAACGGCGCCATCGCCAACGGCAGCTATCTGCAGGTGCTGGATCGCTGGGCGGAGAGCGACGAGAAGATCGCCCATTCCGAGATTAACCCGCCGGGCCTGGGGGACTAAGGCGGTTAGATAATATAAAAATGTGGGAACCGCCGGTGGGGGTTCCCATAGGCATGAGAAGAAACGGTTACTCCCGCTTTTGAAGTTGACGATACAGTTGCCACACGTTCGCCATGACGATAATAGACGTCATGACGAATACCCATCGGTATCCCGCCAGTGCTGAGACACCTGCCCCCAATAATGGGCCACACACGTTTCCAAGATACATGAATGACTGGTTATAGCCGAAAATACGGCCTGTCGTCTGCTCGGAAGAAGACTGAAGCAATAATGTCTGTAACGCAGGCATTAGCGCCCCGTCGGCAAAGCCGAGCAAAAAGCGTAGAACACCCAACTGCAACGGCGTTCTCACGCACGCCATGGCAGACAATAGCACAGCCGTCAACAGCAACGCGGCGATCAGGATACGGACGGCACCTATGCGATCGCCGAGCCGACCGAAATGTGGTGCCGAGACCAGAGCGGCTATCCCGGGGGCGGCTGCGATCATGCCGCTGATAAAAGCAATATTGCCGGTGTTACACGCCAATGCACGAATGAACAAAGTAAGAATGGGGCTGATTGAAGAATTGGCTAATTGGATCATTAACGTACAAATGAACAAACTAACAACCCACATCGGCTGGGGTAAAGACTGAATACCCCTCTTTCCACTGAACCGCTCTGTCTTTCCGACCCCGTCATGGCGCTCTTTAATCAGGAGTAACGTCAATAGAAAATTGATGAACATCATCCCGGAAGTAACGTAAAAAATCATCCGAAGCCCCAGGTGATCGGCCATCATGCCACCGAATAATGGCCCCCCGATCATCCCAGTAATTTGCCCTGTCGACAGCATACCCAATGCCCATCCGCTCTTATCACGCGGTGCTTGCGAAGCGATCAGCGCCATGGCATTGGGAATATAACCACTGGCAAGTCCCATCAAGGCCCGCAAAGCAAATAACTGCCAAACTTGGTTCACCATACCTTGTAATGCAGTGGCCACCGCCATTCCCAATGAGGCTCGCAACAACATTAATTTACGACCTTTACGATCGGCCAGACTCCCCCACAGTGGTGAAACCATCGCTGAAACAAAAAACATACCGCTAAATACTAATCCTGACCATAGATTGAGAGAGGAATGACCTTTTACCCCCAGTGTTTCAATATACAATGGCAAAAAAGGAAGAATTTGGCTCATTGCTAACCCAGTCAGAAAACAACCGAACCAAGCCGAAATCAGGTTGACTTTCCATACATTCATTGAATTTCATTACCCGTCTTAGAAACTGTTGACCTGGATAGAAATTCTTGAGAAAGCAACACCTACCAGCCAAAAAACTTTTAGATGTGAAATGAAGCGAAAATTTAACATCGACCTCATTATAAACATCAATCCATATTCAATGAATCAACCTTTCTTTTAAAGAAGAAAAACACCATGAATAAAACTTGCGACATTACCAAAGATATCAACGTCGCTTCAGGGAAAGGCAATATCCCTCTAAAGATAAAACACAGTAACCCCACAAGAAAATGGTAGGTAAGCATCTCATTACGCCTCAAGCCATGAGTAAAATGATCCTGCGTCATGAAAACAAGACCAAATAAAAAACTCCCCATAAATAGATAATCTATCATTCGCGGCAATAGCGTAAAGGTGTATCCCACGCCGAGAAAAAACCAACCTATGACGGCACCGAATATACCTGCAATAAGAAAAAAAGGATTGTAAAGTTTAAAGGATATCAGAATTAATGCGCCAATCAGCACTCCAACTTTAGACGTCTCCCCGAGAGCACCAGGCCAAGCCCCGAACACCAAGTATTTTAGAGGGTAAACGCCACACTCTGACATTCGCATCATGCTTTTACGGCAAAGAGAGAGCGGTGTAGCGCTGGATATACTGTCATACTTTATTATTGGCGGATTTAGAAAGAAAATGATCATCCTGCTTGAAATTGCTGGATTAAGATTAAATGTACAACGATCAATCCGCACATTAAACAGAGACACGAACGTTCCGGCAAAAAAAGAAAATGCAACAATAAAAGGTGTCGCGTTCCATGGAATAATGCACAAAAAAATTATCGCACTAAACTTTATCGATTTATATACGCCATTTATTTTCAAACGGTGTAGTGTAATAACAACAACTAGCGAGGCTGCCACTATGGCAGAAACTTGCCATAGTTTCGATTCAAAAAAAAGCATGGTCTGTTTATGAAAAACATAAACGTACTGATTTAACCCGCCAAGAAACACGACGGGAGCAAGGCTAAAAATAAATTTTTTATATGTTGTCATGTTCTTTCCCCAAAGGGCGACGCATACGTCGCCCTTCCGTCTCCTTACTTTTGAGGATAGCTGAATGTAAATGTTTCAATAAATGGTTTAAACCATTTCGGCACGCCGGTTTCTTTGTCAGTGTGGCGCAAGAAGTTCTTTTCGTCGGGTGCCGAATATTTCAGTCTTACCGTATATGTTCCGGGGCCATTCATTTTTAAGGATTGTGCATAGTGAGCCCCATCCTTGGCTATCATAGGAAGTAGTTGCCCAAATGCGACGAAGTTTTTATCGTCTTTCTTGGTCATAACATAGTTTATTGAAAGATAAGGTATCCATTCATCTTGAGAAAAACCCCAAATGTTATTTTGCGTTGCATGAACGTCACTTTCCAGATGGATAATATCGTTACCCATCGCCATTGACGTAATATCCGGCTCCATAGTTATACCCACAAGGTACGATGAGGCAATCTCCATACCCTCATGTTCAACCGGCCCCCCGATAGGGTACTCCCTCGCGTGAGCCATGACGGTGAATAAAAACATTGGTGCAACGACGAACAGCTTAATTAATTTCATGGTATTGACCTCTGATTACGTGAATAATATCGATTCGGCCCGGATAGGTTCGGCGACCTCATCAGGAAAAATATATAAAAATATGAAGACTAAAATAAAAATGCCAGAGTCCGCTATCTTACGAGCAAGCCTGACGTGACTATCTTCTGTTTAACCGCACTTTAGATATCACTTTTCCTTTTGCATCCTGCGCACTGTAATCATCGAAGAAAAGATACTCCCCAGGTTTAAGTGGGCCAGTCAAAACCGAGATCGTTTTCGCAGGAGGCGCTATTTTTTCGAATTTCATATCAAAACTTTCAAATTCGGCCATTTTTTTTGTGGCATTGTACATCCTGATTTCGATCTTTTCATGTGCCGGAACCTCCAGTTGCGAAGGAACAAAACCTTGTTCCGTCAGCGTCAAATTGAACGTTTGACGCTCACCGGCCCATGTAAACGTAGTCAAAATCATTAAAAAAACGGCTACAAGTCCAGATATGATTTTCATAACACCCTCTTAATTACGTGTTGAAGTCAGCAATAAGCATTGAAAGATTAAAACTGGTACACGATTCCAATACCGATACTGTCATCAGTGGGAACGTTCAGTGTATTTTCTCCAGAATTTCCGGATGAGTTTATTAAGTTAATCTTGTAATCAATATAAGCACTCATATTGGAATTGAATATGTAGCTCGCATTCACATCAACATAATTTACAATATCTGTATCTCCCGTGTTATTTTTAAGTCCGTGCCCCCGAGTGTATACCTATGCAAAACCTGGTTGAACTCCCGAATCGAAACTATACTGCCCCACAACCTCCCAACTATCTGCTCTTCTTATCCACCCATAATCCTCAATATGGATAATATTGTTGCTTCGCGTGTAGTTGGCTGCCAAGAGGATATTTTCTTTGTTATATTTTATCCCTGCAGTCACCGCATCTGCCTTATCGCCCTGGCCATCAATCTTTTGCATCGGTGTTCTTTGGGAGCGCGTCAATGCAGCCCCCAGGCTGATCTCATCGTTCCCATTCCATACCACGGATACCCCATAACCGTCCCCGTTCTGAATTTCTGATTTCCTGTCTTCAGCGCTATTCTTTCCCTGATACTGCAGTGCCAAACTCACCCCTGGAAAATACCCAAAGAGATCGTTATTCCGCCAAGTCAAAAGTCCACTACTGCGGCCAGTCATGAAACGATCCGTATCCTCATAAGAATCATTGCCAAATACGGGCAGAATGTCGGTCCAGGCCCCAATATCATACAGAATGCCGTAATTGCGACCGTAATCGAGAGATCCAAACCGGTCTACTTTAATGCCAGAATAACCCAAGCGCGTATACGCGCTGTCATCATCGCCGCCCTCGGTTTTATTCACTTTTATTTCGTATTCCCATTTCCCATATCCAGTGACACTACGGCTTATTTTGGTTTCACCGATAAAACCAAAGCGCGCATAGCTCTGGTCGCCATCCGTGTCGCTGTCCGGACTAAATTGATGTCGAGCATCGAGCATTCCCGTTAATTGAACCCTATTTCCGTTTTTATTGAAAATCTCGGTCGCGTTTACCCGGGGGCACATGCTAAGCATGAGAAATAATGGCAAAGAAGCCATAGCTGTCGCTGCGTATTGGTTCATAAAAGTCCCTTCCAACATGAAAAATAAACAATACATAAACGATAATGATTATCAATATCATTTATTTTTATCACTCAACGCTTGGAAAGTCCTTGGGTAAAATGTAAATTTATGTAAGCAAAATAAAAGTTAACCAATTGTTGTTAATTGGTTTTTTTCCACGAAAACATTCTTTTCATCCTGTTCAGTTGTTGACTAAATTTCAGAAAATAGCTGTCTATCCACAAATAATTTTATGGATAGACGGAATCAACGGCTATTTTTATTGAGTAGTTAAAGGGAAAGGACTTTGTGAAAGAACCGTATACTGCTATTGAGATTTTATCGCGAAATGCCGCTTGCCCAACTTGCGGTACAGCGTGCTGCGCGAAACGCCGAGCGCCTTCGCCGCCCGGCTGAGATTACCCCCCGCCCTGTCGATCGCCGCCTGCAGATCCTCCAGGCCGGTATCGGCGTTCTCCTGGCGCGGCGCCAGCACCGCGATGGACTGTGGCAGATCGTCCAGAGTGAGCACCGCATGATCGTCCGCCAGCGCCAGCAACACCTTGAGCGTACTCAACAGCTGCCGCACGTTGCCGGGCCACGGGTAGCGCGCCAGCATCGCCAGCGCCTCCGGCAGCAGGCGAATGTCGCGCCGCTCGCCGCCCAGCTCTCGCCACAGCTGCAAAATGAAGGCTTCCAGCTGCGCCCGCTCTCTGAGCGGCGGAATGAGCAGGCTGTATTCCTGGATGCGGTACAGCAAATCCTCGCGAAATGCCCCCGCCTGTACCTGCCGATGCAGATCGTGGTGCGTGGCGCAGACCAGCGCGAAATCGACCGGATAAGCGCTGCGGCTGCCGAGCGGCGTGACCGTTTTTTCCTGTAACACCCGCAGCAGCCGCGTCTGCAGGCCCGCCGGCATGTCGCCGATTTCATCGAGGAACAGCACGCCGCCGTCCGCCTCGCGGATCTTGCCGATATAGCCTTTCGGGTTGGCGCCGGTAAACGCCCCCGGGGCATAGCCGAACAACTCGGACTCGATCAGCGGCTCAGGCAGCGCCGCGCAGTTGATCGCCACGAAGTTGCCGTTGCGCCAGCGGCTCTCTTGAAACAGGCGTCGGCTGAAGTGCTCCTTGCCGCAGCCGGTTTCGCCGGTCACGCACAGGGAAAGACCGGCATTGAGAATGCGCAGCGCCTTCTGATGCTGTTCGTCATGCCTTTCCGCCGGCGGCGGAACCGAACGCAGGGCGCTGACGCGGCGCTGCGGCGCCTCGAGCAGCGAATAATAATGCCGTTGATTGCCGGCCAGCGTCTGGTGCGGTGCGCCGTAGGGCTGCCGCAGCAGATCGGGGAACAGCTGGGCGAACTCAACCGAGCCGAATGCGGCCGGTGAAAGCTGGAACTCCAGCATCGCCAGCCGATTGGCGGCGACCAGCACTTCGTCGTGAAACACCAGCAGCAGCTCCTGCGCGCTGCCCAGGCTACCGGCGTCGGCGTGCAGGCGCAGCGTCCAGTGACGATCGGCGATCGCGCTTCTGACCCAGCGGTGTTCGATATGTCGCACCGCCTGCATGATCAGGCGCTGTGCATCGCGATACGGCCGCTGCGCGGGGGCGGAAAGATCCAATATCCCGGCAATGTGGCCATCCGGCCGGTAGATCGGCGCGGCGGTGCAGTTCAATCCGGCATTTTGGTTGAGGTAATGCTGGTCGCCGCGCACTTCGCAGAACGCGCCCAGCGCCAGCGCGGTGCCGATGGCGTTGGTGCCCCGCTCCGCTTCTCCCCACGGGTTGCCCGGCGCCAGCGCAAAGCGCGATGCCTTATGCAGAAAATCGGTATTGCCGCGGGTTTCCAGCACCAGCCCGTCGGCGTCGGCAATGACCACAATGGCGGGCTGGCGCGTAATTTGCGCGCCCAGCTGCTCGATCAGCGGCTGCACCCGTTGCGGCACCCAGTCGTTGCGGCTGCGCCGCTCTTCGAGCAACCCGGCTTTGATGAACGAGATGTGCTGATCGGCGCGCGCCAGGCCGTAGCCCCGGCTGCGCTGCCAGGATTCCGCCAGCGGATGGGTCAACAAACTGGCGCCCTCAGTGGGCAAGCGGTCGTCAGGCAACATGCGTTTCTCCCCCGTTCGCGAGTGTTGCAAATATGTATCACAGATGTGTATCAGGCGTTGCGACACGGGACACAAAAAATCATCGCCGGCGGCGGCACCGCTCGATTCCCTAAGCCATATCCGTTTTTAACACGCTAATAAATAAGCTCTTTTAACGAGCATCTTCGCCATTCATCAATCTGGCACAGGGCGTGCTTCTCCCTGCTGCGGCGGCATGCCGCACTCACAGGCGCAGCGCAATAGCGCCGGTTATCATCTGCAGAGAGGTGCTTCACATGAAATATGTCCACCCCGGTTTGCCTGGCTCGCTGGTTTCGTTCCGCAAACGCTATGGCAACTACATTGGCGGCAAATTCGTCGAACCGGTATCCGGCAACTACTTCACCAACACCTCGCCGGTGACCGGCCAGCCGATCGCCGAATTCCCGCGTTCCGACGCCAAGGACATCGAGCTGGCGCTCGACGCGGCGCATGCGGCGGCGGACGCCTGGGGCAAAACCAGCGTGCAGGAGCGCTCCAACGTGCTGCTGGCGATCGCCGATCGCATCGAAGCGCGGCTGGAGATGCTGGCGCTGACCGAAACCTGGGACAACGGCAAACCGATCCGCGAAACCCTGAACGCCGATCTGCCGCTGGCGGTCGACCATTTCCGCTACTTCGCCGGCTGCCTGCGCGCGCAGGAAGGCACCGCGGCGGAGATCGATCAGAACACCGTGGCCTACCATATCTATGAGCCGCTGGGCGTAGTCGGCCAGATTATTCCGTGGAACTTCCCTCTGCTGATGGCCGCCTGGAAACTGGCGCCGGCGCTGGCGGGCGGTAACTGCGTGGTGCTGAAACCGGCGGAACAGACCCCGCTTGGCATCAGCGTGCTGATGGAAGAGATCGGCGATCTGCTGCCGCCGGGCGTGCTCAACGTGGTGCAAGGCTTCGGCGCCGAGGCCGGCGAAGCGCTGGCGCGCAGCAAACGCATCGAGAAGATCGCGTTCACCGGTTCCACACCGGTCGGCCGCCATATCCTCGCCTGCGCGGCGGAAAACATCATCCCCAGCACCGTCGAACTGGGCGGCAAATCGCCGAACATCTATTTTGAAGACATCATGCAGGCGGAGCCGGAGTTTATCGACAAGGCGGTTGAGGGGCTGGTGCTGGGCTTCTTCAACCAGGGCGAGGTCTGCACCTGCCCTTCACGCGCATTGATCCAGGAATCCATCTACCCGCAGTTTATGGAGAAAGTGCTCGCGCGCATCGCCACCATTCGCCAGGGCGATCCCTTCGATACCGAGACCATGATCGGTGCCCAGGCGTCAAAACAGCAGTACGACAAGATCCTGTCCTACATCGACATCGCTAAAAACGAGGGCGGCAAAATCGTGGTGGGTGGCGAACCCGCCCAGCGTGGCGACGAAATGCAAAACGGTTTCTACCTGCAGCCGACGTTGATTACCGGCAACAACAGCATGCGCTTCTTCCGCGAGGAGATCTTCGGGCCGGTGATTGGCGTCACCACCTTCAAGGATGAGGCCGAAGCTCTGGCGCTGGCCAACGACACCGAGTTCGGTCTGGGCGCCGGGCTGTGGACCCGCGACATCAACCGCGCCTACCGCATGGGCCGCGCCATCAAGGCGGGCCGCGTGTGGACCAACTGCTATCACCTGTACCCGGCGCACGCCGCGTTCGGCGGCTACAAGAACTCCGGTATCGGGCGCGAAACCCACAAGGCGGCGCTGTCGCACTATCAGCAGGTGAAAAACCTGCTGGTCAGCTACGACGCCAAACCGCTGGGCCTGTTCTGATCCGGGCGTAACAACAAGAAGGCCACCCGCAGGTGGCCTTCTTATTTGGCATGGTTGATGGCGTGATTTATTTCGCCATGCCGAGATCGATCACCATGCGACCGCGAATGGTGCCCGCCTTCATCTCGTCGAAGATGGCGTTGATATCGCCCAGTGGCCGTTTGGTCACTTTCGGCGTCACTTTTCCTTCGGCGGCGAACTGGAACGCCTCTTTCAGATCTTCACGCGTGCCCACCAGCGAGCCCACCACCTGAATGCCGTCCAGCACCAGGCGCGGAATGCTCAGATCCATGCTCTCCGGCGGCAGCCCCACGGCCACCACTTTACCGCCGGCGCGCACCGCATTCACCGCCGAGTTGAAGGCCGCTTTCGCCACCGCCGTCACCACCGCCGCGTGAGCGCCGCCGGTTTGCTGCTGAATGATCTCCTCCGCGTTTTGCGTTTTGGAGTTGATGGTCAGATCGGCGCCGATCTGTTTGGCGAACTCCAGCTGGCCGTCGTTGACGTCGATGGCGATCACCTTGGCGTTAAACACGTTCTTGGCATACTGCAGCGCCAGGTTGCCCAGCCCGCCCAGGCCGTAGATGGCGATCCACTGCCCCGGCTTGATATCGGAAATCTTCACCGCCTTGTAGGTGGTGACGCCGGCGCAGGTAATGCTGCTGGCGGCGAAAGAATCGAGCCCGTCCGGCACTTTCACCGCGTAGTCCGCCACCACGATGCACTCTTCCGCCATGCCGCCGTCAACGCTGTAGCCGGCGTTCTTCACCGAACGGCACAGGGTTTCGTTGCCGCTGACGCAGTATTCGCAATGGCCGCAACCCTGGTAAAACCAGGCGACGCTGGCGCGGTCACCCACTTTTAACGAGGTGACGCCCTCACCGACGGCGGAGACCACGCCGATGCCCTCATGCCCCAACGTAATGCCCGGCACCTCGCCGAAATCGCCGTTTTTCACGTGCAAATCGGTGTGGCACACCCCACAACACTCCATTTTCAACGCCGCCTCGCCGTGCTTCAGCGGGCGCAGCACTTTATCCTGAATGTCTACGGTATGGTTTTTCGTCACTACGGCAGCTTTCATGGTGTTTTCCTTAGCAGAATGGGAAGTACAGTTGTTAATGTAGTGACTGTATTCGGTGAGGGCAAGTGCCACGTGTTTTGTGTAAAAACAAATAATTAAATATGAATCAGCATGATTATTTCATAAAAAACAATTAACAGACGGCGCGATCCCAGGCGAATGATTTGCCTGTTCGCTGGCGCCGCCATGACCTGATTCAGCCCTTAAATCGATTCACGGGGATTTTCAGATAGTGTTGCCCATCGTCTTCACAGTCAGGCAAAACGCCGCCGCGAATATTGACCTGCAGCGCCATCAGCATGAGTTCCGGGTGCGGCAGCGTGGCGTCCCGCTGTTTTCTTTGCGCAACGAACCGGGATTTATCCATGTTGACCACCCAGGGATTGTTCTCGCGCTGCTCTCTCACGGTGCTTTCCCAACGGGCCTCACGCCCCGCCGGGCGGTAATCATGGCCGGTAAACAGGCGGGTATCCGCCGGCAGGCTCAAGATGCGCTGCAATGAGTCCCACAAGGCTTCCGCATTGCCACCAGGAAAGTCGGCCCTTGCGGTACCGCTGTCCGGCATGAAGAACGTATCGTGGATAAACGCCGCATCCGCAATGTGGTAAGTGACGGACGCCAGCGTGTGCCCGGGAGACAGCAAGACTTCAGCGCGCAGGTTACCGATAAAAAAGACGTCCCCGTCCGCGAACAGTACATCCCAGACGGTCTTGGCCGCAGGCAGGTCTTTTAAATTATAGATCTCTTCCCACAGCCCCTGAACGGCGGTAATTTTTTCACCGATACCGGTGAAGGCGCCGGTTTTCTGCGCCAGCCAGGTGGCAGCCGAAAAATGATCGGCGTGCGGGTGCGTATCCAACACCCAGGCCACTCCCCACCCCCGTTGATGGATAAAATTCAGAATGTCGTTGGCCTGTTGATGCGAGACCGTGCCCGATCGGCGGTCAAAATCCAGCACCGGGTCGATAATCGCACAGCGGCGCGCCTCGGGATCGGCAACCACATACTGCAGGCTGCCGCTTTCCGGCTCATAAAACGCGTGAACTTCCGCCGTGGCCCGCACGGACCGATGCTTGCCATACCAGCTGAGCGCCTTATCGGCGTCCGCGCCGTATTCGTCGCATTGGCGGCGAAACTGCGCTTCATCTATCTGACCTTCGCGCAGCGCATACAGCAGGGAAAGGCAGGCAGATCGAGCCCCGCTTCTGCAGTGCGCCAGGGTTTTCTTGCCTTGCCGCAGCAGAAACTGGAAGGTGTAAACGGTCTCCCAGGTCAGCGTATCGAACGTGTAAGGGAGATAGACGTAACGCATCCCCCCTTGTTCAGCCAACGCTTTCTCTTGCTGATGATCAAGATACTCCCCCGGTTCCTCGTCCGGCCGATTGTTGACGATAAGGCGATAGCCCTGTTGAGACAGCGCGTTGAAATCACTCGCTTCAGGCGCGCCCGAAAAGGAGAGCTGAGGGTGGTAAGTGCGGATGCGCATGTTTTTTTCCTTCTGTTTCATAGGCTTTTAAATAACATATACAGGGCCAGCGCCAGGAGCATGACGGCATAGAGCACATTGATAATGTCCTCGCGTTTTTTCAGGCGCTCGGCGAGCGCCACCCCCACCACGCCCCCCAGGACGCCGCCGACGATGAGCCAGCACGTAATCGCGATCGAGACCTTTCCCGACATGGCGTAGCTGGCGCTGGTCGACAGCCCCATGGCCGCCACGACCACCAGTGAGGTTGCCACCGCTTCAACCATCGAGAAGCGGAAAAACCAGACCAGCACCGGCACAACCAAAAATCCGCCGCCGATGCCCAGAAAGCCCGCCAGCCCGCCCAGGGCCAGGACGCTGGGCCATACGATGGCGGGATGAACGGCAGCATGGGGGGACGGCAAGGGGGTGCCGGCAAGGCGATTTCTTTTCAGCGTCAATCCGGCGACAACCAGCATCAACAGGGAAAAAGGCAGGGTTAAGTAGTGCCCGTCCGTGATTTTTCCCATCTGAGATCCCGCCA